>JFJP01037674.1_pt1 | contig 24402 bp, 17 predicted proteins | sample 431651 | NCBI WGS metagenome assembly JFJP01 (sample SAMN02602958, study PRJNA72255) | Microbial mat metagenome, whole genome shotgun sequencing project. | biome: fresh water; feature: sink hole; material: water; isolation source: purple microbial (photo- and chemosynthetic) mats found in...
ATTTCATTAACCCCATTTAATTTAACATGTTCGTGTTTTGCTATTACCATCTGACAAATTCTTTCACCATGCTCAATTGTTACATCTACATTTGAAAGATTAATTAATATAATTCCAATTTCTCCTCTATAATCAGCATCAATTGTCCCGGGGGTATTAAGTACTGTTATTCCTTTTTTTAAAGCTAAACCACTCCTCGGTCTAATCTGTGCTTCATAACCAACCGGAAGTTCAATATAAAGACCTGTAGGAATTAAAGCCCTTTCTAATGGTTTTAGAGTAACCGTATTCATCAAAAAAGCACGAAGATCCATTCCAGCAGCATGCTCGGTACCATACTCAGGTAATGGATTACTTGATTTGTTTACTATTCTTATTTCCATTTTTTATGTTTTGAAAAATTCAAACTTATGAATTATCAGGCTACTTATAAAATAATCCGCTTGTTCTATTTGTTAAAAATCATTAAAAGCTTTTCTTTTTTATAAATAAAAAACGTATAAGCGCTTATCATTAAAGTACTAACAACCATCTGAACAACGAATGAATCAATATCTAATGCTTTATTTACAATATAGATAAGTAGAGCTATTATAAAGTATATGCCAATATTTTTTAAATCATAATTAATTGGGTAAAACTTTTGTCCCATAAAATAAGTAACTATTATCATTGATAAATAGCAAATTAATGTTGCCCAGGCAGCTCCAATATAACCAAAAGAGGGAACAAGTATAACATTTAAAATAATAGTAATAGCAGCTCCTATTAAAGAAATCAAGGCTCCATATTTAGTTAAATTAGTGAGCTTATACCAGATTGATTGATTATAAAGAATCCCAAGAAATAAATTAGCCAATAAAATTATTGGAACAATTCTTAATCCGGAATGAAATTCTGATCCAATAAAATATTTAACTATATCAATATAAAGCATAACTCCTAAAAAAATTAGTAGACCAGCTATAATAAATAGTTTCATTATTATTGCATATTGTTCCTTTGCGTTTTTATCATCCATCCGCGAAAAGAAAAATGGTTCAGCTGCATATCGAAACATCTGAATAAAAATTGTCATAAGCACAGCAAGCTTATAATTAGCACCATAAATACCAACCTGCTCAAGAGCCGTAGATGGATCAGCCACAAGAAATTTCATTAATATCTTATCTAATACCTCGTTTACTGTACCTGCAACTCCAACAATAAGTAGCGGAAAAGAATAGCTTAACATTCTTTTTAGAAGACTCATATCAAACTTAATTTTAAAATTGAATAAGTCTGGAATTAATAAAACAAGAGTTACGATGCTGGCAATAAGGTTTGCAATAAATACATATCCAACACCCATTTCTGGATTATAGATATATTTTATTGCATCCGGATTTGTTTTATAAATCGAAGGAAAAACAATAAAGAACAATGCATTAAAACCAATATTAACTAAAACGTTTATAATTTTTAATATTCCAAATCTTTTTGCTTTTCCTTCAAATCGGAGTTTGGCAAATGGAATTGAGGTAAACGCATCAATACTGACAATTATGCAAAACCAACGAATATAATTCGCATTATGTTCATAATCGATTACAGAAGCAAGTTGTTCTGAAAATAGAATTGTAACTAATACAAAAATAATAGAGGTGGTAAACAGAGCTGTTAGGCTTGTACTATAAACCCTATTAAAGTCCTTTTCGCTTTTTGCAAACCGAAAAAACCCGGTTTCCATTCCATAGGTTAAAATAACCAATAAAAAAACGATATATGCATAGAGTTCTGTAAAAACACCATATTCCGATTTATCTAAAATTCTGGTGTAAAGAGGTGTTAATAAAAGAAAATTTAAAATTCTAGGGGCAATGGTGCCAAAACCATATATTATAGTTTGACCAGCTAAGCGTTTAAATTGATTCAATGTCTATATAATTAGTCGTTTCCTTTACTATTAAATAATATGTATCCAAAATTAAATACAAAATAATATTTCTTATCTAACTTATCATAATAATTAATACTTAAACTGGCTGGGCCCAAAATGCTTTCATAAACAATAGCAACACTTGCAATAAAAGTGGGATCTGCTAAAGTCGTGTTATACATACTTTCTTTATTTGCATCAGATATAATTTTTTGATAAGGTAGCATGCCATATAATTCTGCTCTAATATGAATGTCGCTTGTAAGCTGTATAATTGGTTTAATTCCGGCAGCAATATATGAATGAGATCTGTAAGTATCAATAAACAACGTTTTGCTATGCACGGTAGGTTGAAATTCGTTTGCATTTAATATCGTTGCGGTATAGTTACTAAAAAAATTCATGTTTGTATAAAACCCTCCAGCATAATAACCAAATGTAAATCTTTTATTAATCCGTTGATATTTATCGTAAGTAAAACTAATATTAAACCAGTTGTGATTGTTTTTAAGAGTTTCGTTTGTTAATGAGGTTGATCCTGGTAGAAATTTTTCATTACCAGTTAAATAATTTATACTAATATTCTGAAAAACTCCCTGGGTAGGATATTGCTTATAGTTTAATGTGTTACGTTCGAACGCAAGCTGATAATTAAAATAGTTAAATTCGGTTATATCGGCAGTATCGGACTTTAAAAATTGCATTACTTGGTAGTACTCATCTTTTACATCCCCATAAGCTGCACTAAATTTAAGCATTCCTGTTGTTTTTATTGGGGTAAATAAATTAAATCTAAGATTGCTTTCATTCTTTATAAGATAGGGCGGGCGAATGTCTTCAAAATAAGGATCAGAACTACTACTGTAATAATTCCAACGGTTAATTGTATAAGAAACAGATACTCCAATTGGGATTTTTGAAGAAAAGTCGGCTCGTGCTTTAAGCTGTAGAGAATTATAAAGTCGTCCAAAGTAAATATTTGCATTAAGAATTCTTGAAAATAGTCCCAGATGGTTATACTCTATGCTTGCATAACCTTGATTAATTGCATTAGATGAAATATTTGCACCAATACCCGCATTAAAACTGCTTTTTTGCTTAACATTAAGATACAAATCATAAAATGAGGATTGCTTATTAAATCTTGCTTCGGGTATAATAGAAGATATTGTACCGTCGGCGAGTAGTTTAAAATATTCTTTCTTAAATTCAAAAACATTAAACACCGTGTCTCTTTTATAAATACTATTTATTACAAATGTTTTTTCCCTACTGTTTAAGCCTGTAATATATATATCTTTAAAAACCAAATCCTTTGTTTTTCTTTTAAAATTGTCTCTTTTTCTTTTCAATTCGGCCACACTTTTCTTATCAGAACCTATAAGCAAATTAATGCTATCGATTAATTTGATGGTATTATCGTATCCGGTTTGAATAAAAATATTAGTTTTATCAAAATCAAGTAGATTAACATCATCGAAATTCGATTCTATCAATATTCCGTTTTCCGGTAAATCATATTGGCTTTGAGTCATAAGCATATTTTCTATTTGAACCATAAGATCCTCAGAATCTGGTTTTCTCGAATTGCTTGAAGTTTTGCTTCCTATAATAAAATCCGGATTAAACGTTTCGATCATTACATCCTGCGGAAAATTATTAATCATACCCCCATCAAAAAGCAATACATTATCAATCTCAATTGGTTTAAAATAAAAAGGAAAGGTCATTGATGCCCTGATGGCTTTACCTAAATCTCCACTCTCAAAAACAACTACTTTTTTATTATAGATATCAGTAGCAACACATCTAAAAGGAATAAATAAACTATCAAAATCATAATTCGCAGCAGATATAGCTTCTGCAAATAATTGCATTGCAGCAAAATCAAGTTGATGGGTTTGAATTAGATTGGTTGGTAATTGTGCTTTAGCTTCTTTACTGGTTAAAAGAATATTTAATTTAAACATTTCGCCATTTGCTGGTTCCTTTTTAAAATAATAAATATATTTAGGTTCAATTATACCGGTTGCCCATCTTTTTGAATCCTCTGTTAATATTAATTCTTCTATTTCCTTAGGAGTATAACCACTTGCATAAAGTCCTCCAATTATTGCCCCCATTGATGTTCCGGTAACATAATCGATAGCAATATTGTTTTCTTCTAATGCTTTTAAAACACCTATATGTGCAAAACCCTTTGCTCCTCCTCCGCTTAGAACTAAGCCTACTTTCTTTTGTGCCAATGAATAATTAATCAATAGAAAACTAAAATATATATATAAAATAATTTTGTAATTCATTGCACAATCTCTTTTGGTACTATTTCTTTTTTTATTACTAATTTTTGTTTCTATTTTTGTTTTTTAAATAATTCAAAGTTACTATGAAAAAACTATTATTTGTTTCACTAATCGCATTTTTACTTTTGTTTTCATGCACAGAAAAACCTCAGAAAGAAAAAGATCAACTTTATAAAATTGAAACCATTTATGGTGATATAATATTTAAGTTATATGATGAAACACCTTTGCATAAAGAAAACTTTATTAAACTTATTGAACAAAAATATTTTGACGAAGTGCTTTTTCATCGTGTTATTAATGGTTTCATGATACAAGGTGGAGATCCTGATTCGCGTAATGCCAAACAAGGAGAACTTTTAGGCAATGGAGGTCCAGATTATACAATCCCGGCTGAATTTATTGATACAATTTTCCATAAAAAAGGAGTTATTGCGGCTGCACGCGAAGGTGATGATGTAAACCCAGAAATGAGGTCTGCCGGTTCGCAATTTTATATTGTACAAGGAAAAGTATTTACAGATGACGATTTTAAAAAAGTAGAAGACAGAATTAATGCTACACGACTAAATAATCTTATTACCAAAAAACTGGAAGAATTAAAAAATAAGGCTTTTGAAACTGGAGGAATAATCGATAACGTAACTATGCTGCCAATAGCCAGAGCCGCAGCCGAAGAACAGTTTAAAGCTGAAGGATATTATACAATTCCTGAGTTTAAAAAAGAAGTGTATAGGAAAATTGGCGGTACTCCTCATTTAGATATGGCTTATACCGTTTTTGGCGAAGTTGTCGAAGGGCTTGATATTATTGATAAAATTGCCGCTGTCGAAACCGACGAGAATGACCGTCCCATTATAGATATTAAAATGCGTATCAAAAAACTATAGAATATTGAATTACTGGTTATGATTGAAAAAATTGAAAATTACATTAAAGAGTGTAAAGAGTTTGTTGCAGCAACAATAAATGATGTTGAGCCTTTTCGGATAAAGTACTTGGGCAAAAAAGGCATAATTGCTGATCTTTTCGAAGAATTTAAAAACGTTCCACGTGAAAACAAAAAAGATGTGGGCCAGAAATTAAACGAATTGAAAGATTCTGTACAGGAAAAAATAAATGAGTTCAAATCTAAATTTGAAGATACCGCCGGATCTTATAATGCAATTGATTTAAGTTTACCAGGAGATCCTATTAAAACGGGAACTCGACATCCTATATCAATTGTAAGAAATGAGATAATTGATATTTTTAAACGCATTGGTTATACTGTTTCCGAAGGACCAGAAATTGAAGACGACTGGCATGTGTTTTCTGCTTTAAACTTTCCCCCAGAACATCCTGCCCGAGATATGCAAGACACTTTCTTCATTAGTCCTGAAGACAAAATCCTGCTTCGTACTCACACAAGTTCTGTTCAGGTTCGTGTTATGGAAAATTCCAAACCTCCAATCCGAACAATATCACCTGGACGAGTATTTCGTAACGAAGCCATAAGTGCCAGAGCACATTGTATTTTTCATCAGGTTGAAGGTCTTTATATTGATGAAAATGTTTCTTTTGCTGACTTAAAGCAAACACTCATGTTTTTTGCCAAAGAAATGTTTGGTGAAAAAACACAGATTCGTTTACGACCATCTTATTTCCCTTTTACCGAACCCTCTGCAGAAATGGATGTAGCTTGCAATATTTGTGGTGGAAAAGGATGTAATGTTTGTAAATACACTGGCTGGCTTGAAATCTTAGGTTGTGGGATGGTTGATCCAAATGTTTTAGATAACTGCGGAATAGATAGTAAAAAATATACCGGTTTTGCTTTTGGTATGGGAATAGAACGAATAACAATGTTAAAATACGGAGTAAACGATCTTCGCCTTTATTTCGAAAATGATATTCGGTTCCTGAACCAGTTTAAGGCCGCATTTTAATAACTATGATCTTTTCATTGCGATCAGCGCGAAACATGTCTGCCGATAGGCAGGCAATCTAAATACGTGTTCTATAAACTGCTTCGATCGCCTTTATAAGGCTCTCTCACACTGACTATAAATAACTAAAGATTAACTTGTATTTCATGTGTTAACTCCATCGCTTTTTTATAGGTTGCAGAAACACCACAATATTTTTCATCGGACAAATTAACCGCTTTTTCGATCTTATCTAAAGGCAAATCTTTTCCCCAAAACTTATAAATAACATGCATTTTAATATAATGCTTTGGATGTTCTTCGGTTAATTCGGACTGAATCTCAATACTCATTTTTTCATATTCCACCTTCATTTTTTTAAGAATAGAAACAACATCCATTCCTGTGCAGCCAGCTAATGCAAGAACCATTAATTGTTTTGGTCGTGGGCCCTTATCATTTCCACCAACTTCAGGAGCTCCATCAATTATAATTTTATGTCCATCCATTTCGGTTTCGAACGACATATTTTCAATCCAGTTTACATTTAAAGATGTTTTCATATTTTTATATATTTACATATCGATATTTTTCACAAATATATTTTAATTTGCAGTATACAATTTACATTATATAGAACAAAAAATATACTTTTGTGTTTAATACGTTTGTTTTTGCCTATAAATGAATTGTTTATCTTAACTCATTTGCCGAATAATACATGAATGTGATGAAAAACCGAGATTTTATACCTGTTTGCGAGTCCTGTGTAAATGATTTTGATACTGTTTTTAAGCATTTAACACCAGAAGAACATTTAAAAGTTAATCAGGAAAAAGTTTGCAATTTCTATAAGCGAGGTAATGTAATTTATCACGAAGGAAGTCGCACCAATGGATTTTATTGTTTAAACTCGGGTGTTTTAAAAATATTTAAAACCGGTATTGATGGCCGAGAACAAATTATTGCATTTGCTAAAAAAGGAGATTTAATAGGATTCCGTTCTATTTTGAGTGGCGAACTAGCTTGCTCATCGGCAAAAGTAATTGATGATGCGGTTCTTTGCTTTATTCCTGGAGAAACACTTATCAGCCTGGTTAAAACTAACGGTAACTTTTCGTTGGCTATGATGCAATTAACATGCAAAGAACTTGGCGTAGCGAATGCCTACATTACTGACATTGCACAAAAAACTGTTCGTGAAAGACTTGCTGAGGTTCTTCTTAAACTAATGGATACATTTCAGCTCGATCAAGATAAGGTGTTACAGGTTTCATTAACCCGTGAAGAACTTGCTAATATTGTTGGAACAGCTACAGAATCCGTAATTCGTTTACTATCAGAATTTAAGCAGGATAAGCTTATAGATATTAACGGACGTAAAATTAAGATCGTTGATGTAAAGCGACTAGAGAAAATATCCAACGCTTTTCATTAAAAAAGCAATGGATTTGAAGAATTTTTTTTACAATTTATATAGAGGACTAAAAATCTTTTTTTTTAAGTCATTGCGAACGAAGTGAAGCAATCTAAATACTGCAGCTAAAAACAGGTGAAACAAAGCAATCTTTTAATGGACTTCTTCGGCTGGTATACCAGCCTCGCAGTGAAAATAAAGATATTAAAAAAGTTTTTTCTGATCATCAGTTAGATGGGTTCGGTTTAAATGTTTATATGCTAACTCAGTAGCTTCTCTTCCGCGTGGAGTGCGTTTCATATAACCTTCTTTAATTAAAAACGGTTCATAAACCTCCTCAATAGTTCCAGCTTCTTCACCAATAGAAGTGGCTATGGTATTTAAACCAACCGGGCCTCCCTTAAACTTATCGATAATAGCAATTAATATTTTATTATCCATTTCATCGAGGCCATGTTTATCAATATTAAGTGCTTTTAGTGCATATCGCGAAATCTCCAGATCAATTTGTCCATCGCCTTTAACCTGCGCAAAATCACGTACACGACGCAATAAAGAGTTTGCAATACGAGGTGTTCCGCGCGAACGAAATGCTATTTCCGAAGCCGCATCATCTTTAATTTTTACATTTAAAATACTTGCAGATCGTTTAACAATTGAAGTTAATACATCGTGATCGTAGTATTCGAGATGCAGGCTTATTCCAAAACGAGCTCGTAAAGGACTTGTAAGCAACCCGGATCTTGTGGTTGCACCAATCAGGGTGAATGGATTAAGTGATATTTGAACAGACCTCGCACTAGGTCCTTTATCGATCATAATATCAATTTTATAATCTTCCATTGCTGAATAGAGATATTCTTCAACAACAGGACTTAATCGATGAATTTCGTCGATGAAAAGAACATCACCAGTTTCTAAGTTTGTAAGCAATCCTGCAAGATCACCTGGTTTATCCAAAACGGGGCCAGAGGTTAATTTAAGATTTACACTTAGTTCGTTGGCAATAATGTTTGCAAGAGTAGTTTTTCCGAGTCCAGGAGGACCATGTAATAAAACATGATCAAGAGCCTCTTCTCTCATTTTGGCTGCCTGAACAAAAACTTTTAAGTTATCTACAACTTTGTACTGACCTTTAAAATCACGGAAATTCAAAGGTCGTAGTTTATTCTCGACTTCTACTTCCTTGTCTTCGAGGTCATTATTTCGTATATCAAAATCGTCCATTCAAATATCATTAATCAGGCAAAGGTAAAAAATCTATCAGTCGAATTTGTCAAATCGTAATTTTTCTCCGTTTATTTTAAATTCACGGCCTTCTTTATATTGAACAACTAGCAACATATCACCATCCTCTTTATACTTTATCCATGATTTTACTTTCTGTCCTTCACTGTAAAACCTTTCCTCAAGGATTTTTCCAGATGGGTAATAATAAATATGTTTACCATCAGCATTCCCTTGTACATAACGACCTTCGAAAAACAACCCTCCATTGTTATAAAACTGTTGCCACAGACCGTCTTTCTGATCCATTACATAGTTACCTTTTAAAATCATATCGCCAACTCTTGTAATCCACTCACCTTCTTTGTAGCCTTGACTATAAGAACCCGAATCAACAACCAGACCTTCTTCTGAATATTCTATTGATTCACCATCCTGAAGACCAAAACTATAGTTCTCGTCTAGCAATAATATTCCATTTTTATGATACCATTTCCAGTTTCCACTTAATTTTCCATTGGCATAATTACCGGTTTGTTGGGTTTGTCCATTATCAAAATAAAAAGTCCACAATCCATCTTTCTGATTGTTTTTATAAACCCCTTGGCTCCTAATTTTTTTACTCGGATAATACTCTATCCATTTCCCATGCCTTGATCCATCAAGATAAACGATTCCTTCAGATTCCAGCAATCCATTAATATCATAGGTTTCAGATTTTATTACTTGTCCCTTTAAATTAAAATAACGATGAATACCCACCGGAATATCTTTTAAATATCCACCCTGAAAAGTAATATTCCCCTTTTGATCGTATTCTTCTTTGACCTCAATATCCAAATTATAATCTTCATCTTTCAATACAATTTCATCGTTTTCGTATCTCACGGTATTTGTTAAATATCCCTGATTGTCATATTGTTTTAAATAACCACTCAGTTTTCCATTTAAATACGTTCTTTCTTCCCGCACTTTCCCTTCAGAGTAAAAGGTTTTCCAAACACCATTTTTTTCATTTTTATTGCTATATCTATTTATTTCTTCATTATAAATTTCATCATTATCCCTGTATCTTGTAATAGTTATTATCATACTATCCTTGTCAAACTCATATGCCAATCCATTTTTTTTATCATCCAGATAAGGAACTATCTTTTGTATTCTTCCATCTGAAAAAAAATAAAACATGTTTCCGTTTTTCTTTCCATTGATATATAACTCTTTACTAAGAACCATATTTTTAGCAAGATCATCAGTAAAATATTTTGTATGATAACCACTTTTTTTCCCACTTAAATAACTTACTTTTTCTATTGTATCACCATATTGATCATAAAATACCCATATACTATCAAGTAAGTAATTTTTCCATGTTCCTTCTGATTTTTTAATTCCGGTAACATAAAATGATTTCCAAAACCCATCTGGTTTTTCGTTTAGTAAAAATCCTTCGCTGGCTAATTTTCCATTTTGATATACATATTGTTTAAAATATCTATTTACTGGTAATAAAGTATCCTGGCCAAAACAAAATATGGGCAGAAAAAAAAGTAGAATTAATATTTTTGAATTTAAACTCACTCTATATTTTTATTATCGGAGCATAAAAGTATAAAAAAAGCAGGGAGTTTTTCCCTGCTTACAAATTTTTTAATAAACAATTATAAATTTAGTTTTTTTGATATTTCTAGCATTTTATCAATTGATTTTTTTGCCTTTTTAATTACATCATCATCTAAAACAACCTCTGGCTTTTCGTATTTAAGTGTATTATACATTTTTTTCAATGTTATTAATTTCATAAAATTACAATCATTACATCCACAGGTTGAATCTTTTGGAGGTGCTGCAATAAATGTCTTTTTAGGGCTGGCTTTTTTCATTTGATGTAAGATACCCGATTCTGTTGCAACAATATATTCATTAGCCAAATCGGTTTGGGTAAATTTTAATAATGCAGCTGTTGACCCAATAAAATCAGAAATAAGTTGAATAGGTTTTTGACATTCCGGATGCGAAATAATTTTTGCAGTTGGATATTCTTTTTTAAGTTCAAGTATTTTTTCAAGCGAAAATTCTTCATGTACATGACATGCTCCATTCCATAAAATCATATTACGTCCAGTAACTCGATTAATATAACTACCTAAATTACGATCTGGTGCAAAAATGATTTTTTGATTTATAGGTAGTGAATTAACAATAGGAAGCGCATTTGTTGATGTACAGCATATATCAGTTATCGTTTTTATTGCTGCAGTAGTATTTACATATGAAATTACCAAATGATCGGGATGATCATTTACAAATTTTTCAAATTCATCATAAGGACATGAATCAGCTAATGAACAACCAGCATTTAAATCAGGTATTAACACCTTGCTATTTGGTGCTAAAATTTTAGCAGTTTCGGCCATAAAATGAACACCTGCAAATAAAATAATTTTGGCGTCTGTTTCAGCAGCTTTTTGAGATAACGCTAAACTATCTCCTACAAAATCAGCAATATCTTGTATTTCTGATGTCTGATAATAATGCGCAAGAATAATTGCATTTTTTTCTTTTTTAATTCTATTGATTTCTTTAACAATATCAATATTATTATCTATTTCAGAATTTACAAAGCCATTTGTTATTTTTACGTTTTCAACAACCATATATTTATATTATATATATTATAATTTAATTAATAAATATGATAATAATAATATCCTGTTAATACTGTTATAAAGTTTATTTAAGTTTTCTTGTTATTTAAGAAATTAAGAACTTTTCAATATGATTTTAACAACAAAAATTTGGTTAAATACTATGATCTTTAATTATATAGTATTCTTATCAACATACTGTTAATAGTGTACTATACTGATAAATAATTGTATTTTTTTATATGTTTTAGTGTTAAAATTCTGTTTATTATTTAGTGGTTAAAACTAACTAAATATTTTTGATTTGACTTAAAAATGATTATATAAGCATTGAATTGTATAATACAAACAAAAATTTTACATTTTTGTTGACTTTAATTAACACTGTTTTAACAGAAAGAGTTTGATTAATTAACAAGTTATAAAAGCAAATGTATACAGGAAAGCAATGTGTTTGTTTTGCTAGAGCTGGGTGGTTAATTACTATTTAATAAGTATATAAAAACTGTTTACTATAACCATTAATATTTATTTACTTTTGTTAATTGATTTTAAAAAACAAAAATATATGTCACAAATAAAATTAGCCATTGCTTCTGATCATGCTGGATATGAATTTAAAGAAAAATTAAAAGAGTATTTGATTTCAAAAAAGTATACAATAAAAGATTTTGGTACCTATTCAACAGAAAGTGCCGATTATCCTGATTTTGCACATCCATTGGCAATTGCGGTGGAAAAAGGAGAGTATATATTTGGTATTACACTCTGTGGAAGCGGAAATGGAATTAGTATGACAGCGAATAAACACCAGGGAATACGATCGGCTTTATGCTGGAATAAAGAAATTTCGATGCTGGCGAGACTTCATAATGATGCAAATGTATGTTCTATTCCCGCTAGGTTTGTAAGTTTTGACGAGGCAAAGGAAATTGTAGACATATTTTTACATACATCTTTTGAAGGTGGAAGACATTTAAAAAGAGTCGAAAAAATACCCGTGAAATAGAAATTTAATTTACAATATTAAATGTAAATTATAAAACACGGAAAATTTTATATCTGAATAGAAAAGGATAGAGAAATAAACCAAAAATACACCCAATAGTGTTTGCAATCATATCAGCTACTTCGGCAGATCTATCCACTGTAAAAAAGAGCTGAAAACCCTCCATTAGTAAACCATAACTGGCTGCCACAAGGATAATTACTATTTTATTTTCTTTTGAAACACCAGTAAAACTTTTAAGATATGAGGAAAACATGGAAAGTACCAAAACAAAATACATCGTAATGTGGATTATTTTGTCAAAGTATTTAATTTCAAATAGTTGTACTTTATTTAATTGTTTACCTGACATAATACTTGCAGTAAGTATTAAAGCCGCAATTAGCAAGGTTTTCCAGTAGTTTTTAAGTTTCATTTTTTTGTTTTTGCAAAGATATTATTAGTTTTTAAATAATAGTAAAAACAGAAAAGCTTTGAAATTGTTAATATACTTACCTTTTTACACATTATCTTGTTAAAATAGCATACTATATTGTTAATAAGCAGTCAATGTTTCACGTGGAACAGTGTTTATGCACTTTCCTTAGGATCAGTCGAATAGAACGAATTATTTTTTGCTTAATTTTTTAAAACTTTTACCAATTATTTTGTGTTAATTTAATAAAAATTTAATGAATTAAATTGGTTCTATTTTATTCAGATTATGGCTGGTTTATATATTCATATTCCATTTTGTAAAAGCAAATGTGCGTATTGTGATTTTTTTTCTGTTGCTACTTTGCAACGAAAAGGAGAATTTTTAAAAGCAATAGAAACAGAAATGGAATTGCAAAAAAACTATTTGGAAAAGGAAAATCTGAAAACAATTTATTTTGGAGGAGGCACACCCTCTATTTTAAGTATAAAGGAAATAGAACAGATTTTATCACAAATTAAAAAATACCAAACGATCGAAAAGGATGCAGAAATAACCCTTGAAGCAAACCCAGATGATTTATCCGTTGAATATTTGCTCCAACTTAGGAAATCTGGTATTAATCGCTTATCAATCGGCATTCAGTCTTTTATTGATCGTGATTTGAAATTAATGCAACGTAGACATGATTCAAAAAAAGCCTTTGATGTAATAAATGAAGCCCAGGCTTGCGGATTTGATAATATAAGTACTGACCTAATCTATGGATTAAACGGATTGACTCTTAAAGAATGGAAATATAATTTAGATACTCTTTTGAGTTTGCCCATTAAGCATCTTTCAGCTTATCATTTAACAATTGAACCAAATACCCTTTTTAATAAATGGTATAAACAAAATATAATAAAATTGCCAACTGAAATTGAAAGCGTAAATCAATTCGAAATGCTAATAAAAAAAACAAAGAAAAAAAATTTTATACAATATGAAATTTCAAATTTTGCATTAGATGGATTTTTCTCGAAGCACAACTCTAATTATTGGCGAAACGAAAAATATTTAGGCATTGGTCCTTCAGCACATTCATATAATTTAACCTCACGACAATGGAATATTTCGAGTTTGCCCAACTATTTGGATGCAATATCTCAGGGTAAAGTACCATATGAAAAAGAAAACCTTACGCTCAATGATAGGTACAATGATTATATTATAACTACATTACGCACTATGTGGGGTATTAATATAAATAAAGTTGAAAATGATTTTGGAAAATTGTATTTTGATTTTCTGACTAAGGAAATTGATGTATTCGTTAAAAATAAATTACTTAAAAAAGTAAATGACTCTTTTGTATTATCTGAAAAAGGAAAATTTTTATCAGACCGAATTATTAGTACCTTGCTTTATGTAAAAAAGTGAAATGAAAATCCCAAATTCATGAAATCGAATAGCGAAAATTCACCAAAGAATCAAGACGAGAATAAGGTTTCCACAAATACATTGCTTCAAAATCTTATAATTGAGTTAAGCGAGAACGAGGAGAAGTTGCGTTTACTTGTAAAGAAATCAGATGATCCAATTTTAATATTCGATAATTTTCAGATTATAGATTGTAATCAAGCAGCATTAAAAATTCTTAATAAAACTTCATTAAAGGAATTATTAAATACCGATTTCTCAACTATTTCTCCAGAATACCAGCCCGGTGGCGAGAAATCTGACCTGAAAGCAAAAAGGATGATTGAAATAGCCCTAAAATTAGGAAAACATCGTTTTGAATGGGTTCATAAAGATGCTGATGATAATGCTATTTTTGTTGATGTGGAATTAATTCCAATAGTAAATAAGAGTAGAAAAATTATTTATGCTATTTGGCACGACATCTCAAAACAGAAGGACACAGAAACAGCCATCATTAAAAGCGAGCAGAAATTTAAAGATTTATTTAATCAGGCTGCTGATGGAATATTAGTAGGTATAGGAAGCGGAGAAATTATCGATGCAAATGACAGCATATTGAATCTATCAGGATATGAGCGAAACGAATTAATAGGTAAAAATATCAGCATTCTGTTTGAAAAAGAAGAATTATCAGACAAACCGTTACGTTATGATTTAATTAAAAAAGGTGACACAGTAGTACGCGAAAGAAAAATCATTCGAAAAGATGGTAGCCGTGTCTTTGTTGAAATGAACACCAAGGTTATTTCTGATGGACGAATGCAGGCACTTATTCGTGATATTACGAAAAGAAAAGAAACAGAATTGGAGTTGGAAAAAAATCGTGAGCTATTGCAAAAAGCAGAAAGTGTTGCTGGAATTGGAAGATTTATTTATTATGTAGAATCAGATCTATGGGAGAGTTCTCCTATTTTAAATAAAATACTTGGCATAGAAGATTATTATAAAAAAGATTTTAGCAGTTGGCTTAAATTAATTCACCCTGATTTTAGAGTGGAAATGAAAGAATATTTTATAACAAATATTTTACATGATAGAGAACCCTTTAATAAGGTATACAAAATAGTAAGAAAACACGATCAACAGGAAAGGTGGGTACTTGGAATGGCAGAGATGGAGTGTGATGTGAATAATAATCCTGTTATTATTTTTGGGACAATACAAGATATAAATAATAGTAGAAATTCAGAGATTGCTTTAAAGGAAAGCGAAGAAAAATATAAAAATATATTTTATAACTCACCCCTTGGAATTATGCACTATGACAGCGAAAGCATAATTACAGATTGCAATCAGCAGTTTGTTGATATTTTGGGTTCTTCAAAAGAAAAACTTGTTGGACTCCATATGATAAAAGATCTTCCAAATAAGAAAATGGTTGAATCTGTAAAACAATCTTTTTTGGATGGAAAAAGCTACTACGAAGATTGGTATACTTCGCTTACCGGAGGTAAAAGCACATTTGTTCGGGTGTTTTTTAAAACTATTTTAAATTCTAAAAATGAAAAAGTAGCAGGCGTTTGCCTTGTTGAGGATATTACCGAAAGATACAAATCAAGGCAATTATTAAAAGAAAACGAAGAAAAATTCAGACGATTGTTTGAAAATGCGAATGACTCTATATTTTTAATGAAAAATGATATTTTTATTGATTGCAACCAGAAAACACTTAAAATGTTTGGATGTAATAGAGATGAAATAATAGGTAAACCGCCCTATTTATTTAGCCCCGAATTCCAACCCGATGGAAGAAGCTCTAGAGAAAAGGCCGTTGAAAAAATTAATACTGCAATAATGGGTGATATTACCACCTTTGATTGGGTACACATTAAGCTTGACGGAACACCATTTGATGCAGAGGTTAGCCTTAATTCATTTAAATTGGGCGAGGAAATACTTGTACAGGCAATTGTTAGAGATGTTACAGAACGTAATAAATTTCTCGAAAAACTAAAAATATCAGAAGATAAATTTTCGAAAATATTTGATTTTACTCCAGATGCCATTTTGCTTTCTGACGTTAGAACTGAAAAAATATACAATATAAATAATGGGTGTACAATACTAAGTGGTTACACAAAAGAAGAGGCCATCGGAAAAACAACCTTAGAGCTAGGATTATGGGTAGACTTAAAAGATAGAGATAAATACATAGATCTTTTGAAAAAAGGGGAAGCAAGAAATTTTGAATTTAATGTTCGGATAAAATCAGGTAAAATAATTACAGTTCTCATTTCTGCAGACATTATTACAATTGATAATCATCCATATGTTTTGGCAAATCTAAGAGATATAAATGAACGAAAAATTACAGAACAAAAGCTTAGAATAAGCGAGGAAAAATTCAGAAATATTTATAATAGTACGAGTGATTTAATTGTTATTACTAAAATAGATGGAACAATATTGAATATTAATCAGGCAATGTTAGAAAGCACCGGTTTGCCTCAAAATCAGATTGTTGGGACAAAAATTTATGATCTTTTATCAGGAGATTTCAAAGAAGAATCTTTAAGAAGAAACTCCGAATTAAATAAAGAAAATACAATGCCTTTAATAGAATTAGAATTGAAGAATAAAAATGGAGCCCCAATTTCTTTGGAGATAATAAGCAAAACAATTAATTACGAAAATGAAAAAGCTACACTAATTGTTGCTCACGATATAAGAGAAAGGAAAAATCTAGAAAAAAAAGTTATTAACTCAATAATTGAAACAGAAGAGAAAGAACGGCAGCGATTGGCAAGCGATCTTCATGATGAAGTTGGGCCGTTGTTGTCGAGCATGAAAATGTATATAAACATTTTATCTTCAAATAAAGATGAAGAGAAAAGCAAATATATTATTGAACAGCTCAATGAACTTATCGAAGAGTCTATACATAATATAAGAGAGGTTTCGGCAGCCCTAAATCCACAATTGCTGAGCAGGTATGGTTTAAAAGCGGCGTTAGAATCTTTTTTTGATAAATCAAAAAGTCTTATAGGAATTCAATTAGTTACAAATATTGAGAACAATCGTTTCCCAAATAATGTCGAAGCTACGTATTACAGAATCATAAAGGAATTATTCAATAATACTATTAAACACGCCAATGCAAGCAATATTGCAATTGAATTAAACTTTAATGACCAGCTGCTAGTATTAAATTATTCAGACAATGGTGTTGGGTTTATTTTTGAAGAGAATTTTACTGATAAGAAAAAGGGAATGGGTATTCAAAATATTATTAATCGTACAAAAATGATTAATGGAAAGTATTCTGTGATGTCAAATAAAAAAATGGGATTTCATTTTGAGTTAAGTACAAAATGCTCTATAATTGACAAAGAGTAAAATAGTAAATATAAACTTATGAATATACTTATAGTTGACGATAATAAAAGATTTGCTGACGCTCTTAAGTTTATGATACAAGAGCATTTTTCTGATCGCGTAGGTGAAATATTTATGGCGAATAATGGAGTTGAATGCCTCGATATTTTATTAAAAAAATCCATTGATATTGTTTTTATGGATAAGGAAATGCCTGTAATGGATGGTGTTGAAACCACTAAAAAAGCCGTAGATATGTATCGTGATTTAAAAATAATTGCTGTTTCATTTCATTCTGAACTACAGGATATTACACGAATGCTTGAAGCCGGTGCACGAAACTACATAGTAAAAGAAGAGATAACCCCAGAGATTATTAATAAGTGCTTAACAAAGATTTAGATTATTTGTAATGAGGGTTTTGCCGAGGAAATAAATAGATTTTCAATAAAAATCAGATTACAGCAAATTATTTATTTTTCTATAAAGTAGATCCTTGTTAATAGGTTTTGAAATATAATCATCGCAACCAAATTCAAGGCATTTTTCGCGATCATTATGCATAGCAAAGGCGGTTTGTGCAATTATTGGAAGCTCCGGTTTTAATTCTTTTATAAGAGCTGTAGCTTCGTAACCGCTCATTTGAGGTAAAAGAATGTCCATTAAAACTAATTGTATTGTTTGATCTTTTTTAATCAACTCAACAGCTTCCTCGCCCGAAGTTGCTGTAATTACCTCAATTCCTTTTAGTAGGAGAAGACGTTTAAGAAATTCTAGATTATCAATATCGTCTTCAACGATTAAAATGCGTGCTTTTTTAAAATTATCCACATAATAATTTATTAATGAGTATATTAAAAAAGTTAAGAAGATTAAAATTACAATATATATTAGTTAAAGTCAAAAAACCCGGTATATTTTTTACCGGGTTTTTTAAAAGGATCGTATTCTGATTACGAATGTAATCCCAAAATATGCATTACTTTCTTTTTAGTTAATATCATGATTCTGTATATTACTGGAACAATAACCAACGTAAGGAATGTTGAAAAGGTCAATCCAAAAATTACGGTCCAAGACATATTACTCCAGTAAGAAGCCATATCTCCACCAAAATAAATATTTGGATTATAGTTTTGGAACAACCCCTTAAAATCAAAGTTTAAACCTATTGCCATAGGTACAAGACCTAAAATGGTAGTTATTGCAGTCAAAAGTACTGGTCTTAACCGTGTTTTCCCTGCCAGTACAACGCAATCAGTTGCAACATCAACAGGAAGATAGGTAGTATCATCAATACCCAATTCTTTACCTTTTCGCGCTTTAAGCAATTCAATGTAATCGATTAATACGATTGCATTGTTAACAACAATTCCTGCCAACGATATAATGCCAATTCCTGTCATAATGATAATAAAATCCATATCGAATGTCCACAATCCACCAAATACGCCAATGGTACTGAATATGATGCTTGTGAAGATAATTAACGACAATATAATAGAGTTAAACTGTGTAACCAGGATCAGCATAATTAATGCAAGGGCTATCAACATTGCGTTTGCTAAAAAAGCTGATGATTCGTTTTGCTCCTGTTGCTCGCCGGTAAACTCATAACGATAACCAACTGGCATTTCGAAATTTCCTAGCAAAGCCTGAAGCTGCGTATTAATCGTATTTGCATTGTATCCTTCAATCACATTCGAGTATAATGTAATAACCCTATCAAGATCTTTTCGCCTTACCGAACTGAACGATGTTGAATATTTGAAATCAGCTACTGCCGATAATGGTATATAAGCAGGAGGTCCATCGCCAAATACAGGTATTTTCATATTCATCATTACCGGAAGATTATATCTGTATTCATCTTTTAATCTTACCAGAATAGGATATTCATCTTCACCGAATTTGAAATCCGATACTTCGTCACCAAACAAAGATTGGCGAATTGTGTAGGCAATCATCTGTGTTGATAATCCAAACCGTTGAGCTTTATCCCTATCAATATAGATTTGTAGCTCTGGGTTTTGAGTACTTATATCCATTTTTAATCCTTCAATCCCGTCAATATTGGCTGTTTCGATAAAACCTTTCAATGTATCTGCAAGGTAAACCAGCTTATCAAATTCCTGTCCTATAATTTCGATATTCACAGGTTTTCCTGTTGGAGGCCCACCTTCGTCTTTCGATATCTCAATCTCAACACCAGCGTATTTACCCATGATACGCTTACTTAACCCGGTCATCATTTTAGACGTGCTATTTTCTTTTCCGCGTAACTCATAATCAATAAAAGTTATCGTTAAAATAGACATATTTGCTTTTGATCCGGCAGAAAAATCCATAGGATCCCCTTTACCAACGGTTGTTAAAATTGATTCGACAATTGGAACGCCTACTTCATTTTTGTAGGGTTCAAAATAATCTATAATATCATCTTCAAGAATACTAATGAAATCATTTGTTCCGGTAATATCTGTTCCTACGGGTAACGAAACAACAACATTAATATAATTTGGATCTCCGGAAGGGAACAAGGTAATATTAGGCATTCGAGAGAAAAACAACATAATTGTTACAATTAGCAACAGGGCTGTACTACCCAAAAACCAGAACGGATTTCTTCCACGTAAGGCAAATCGTAATACCCGGCCATAAAAACGTTCCATTTTGCCTAAAAAGACATCCTGAAACCAGGATTCGACTCTACGCAAAAATAAAACATGCATTAAACCAATAATTCCAAAAAGGATTAAAAGATTTGGGAAAACCCTTGCTCCTGTTAACAAAAGCAACCCACCCAAAGCCATCATTCCTAAAGCGACATACAACGCTCTTCTTCTTCTTCGAACAGTTTTTCCATTTTCTTGTTCGGATTTTTCTTTGATAAATGTTGCTGCAACAACGGGGATAATTATTAATGCCACAAACAATGAAGATGTTAGAACAATAATCAAGGTAATTGGCAAGTATTTCATGAATTCACCCATAATTCCTTCCCAAAGAGCTAGTGGAAAAAATGCGGCTAATGTTGTTAGTGTTGATGAAATGATAGGTACCGCAATTTCTCCTACACCTTGTTTTGCTGCTTCCCACGGCGAAAATCCGTGATCAATAAACCGGTGGATATTTTCGACCACTACGATTGCATTGTCAACCAGCATACCAAGAGCAAGGATTAATGAAAATAATACGATCATATTTATTCGGAAATCAATTGCTCCGATAACTACAAACGAAATAAACATGGACATTGGAATTGCTAAACCCACAAAAAGGGCATCTCTGGTACCTAAGAAGAAAAACAAAACAGCAATAACCAAAATCATACCCATAATCATGCTGTTTTCAAGGTTTCCTAACTGCATTTTTACCGATTCGCTCTGGTCGTTTGTAATAGATATATCAACACCTTTAGGTAGAACACCTTCTTTTTTAGCCAAATCTAATTTCTCATAGATTTTATCGGTAGTTGAAAGCAGGTTTTCTCCACCTTTTTTAACAACCTGTATCGATACTACCGATTTTTTATTCAATCGGGCAAAGCTTGTTGGCTCGGTATAGCCATCAATTACATCGGCCACATCTTTTAAATAAACAATATTACCATCCTTGTTTTTAATGATAATATTTTCAAGTTCTTTAATGTCTTTAAATTCCCCAATTGTTCGGATGCTACGACGTGTCTGACCTAACAGAATTTCGCCTCCGGCCATTGAAACGTTTTCCGTTCGAACAGCATTTGAAATCTCAAAAAACGAAATCTCAAGAGCTTCCAGCTTGTGCAAGTCAACGTTTATTTTTATTTCACGATCATTTACTCCTTCGATCATTGCTTTCGAAACCTCTGGTATGCTTTCGAATTCATCCTGCAGTTTTTCGGCAAAGTATTTTAGTTCTTCAACACTATAATCTCCCGATAAGTTAATATTAAGGATAGCAAATTCCGAAAAGTCGAGATCAAACACCAATGGATCCTGTAGCTCGGTAGCTCCTTTTGGAAGGTCGTTTTTTCCGATATCAACGGCATCTTTTACTCTGCGTAAGGCATCTTCGATATCAACGTCGGTATTAAACTCAACGAAAATCATAGATGCATCCTGGGCAGAAATGGATGTAATTTCTTTTAGTCCGCGAACATTTTCAATTTCTTTCTCAAGTGGGCGTGTTATAAGATTTTCAATATCTTCAGGAGAGTTTCCCGGATAAATCGTTTGTACCATTATTTGTGGCCATACGATCTCTGGAAACAACTCTTTGGGCAAACTCCTGTATGAGTACACTCCAAAGAATAAAAGCAATACCGTAAGCAGGTATACTGTATTTTTGTTTTTCAGGGCAAGGGTAGTTAATTTAAACTCCCGTATTATTTGTTCTGATAATTCTTTTGCTTTCATGTTAACCTCTGTTCAAATTATTTAATAAGGTTTACTTCGATTCCGGCACTCACCAAATGAAATCCTTTAACAACAACATTATCTCCGGCAATAAGACCATTTGTAATAAGCGTTTTGTCATCATACGATAAGCTGGTTGTGATATATTTCTTACCAACCACATTTGCTCCATTTACCTTATTAACAACGTATACAAAATTTCCTGTAATGTCTTTGCGAATAGCCAGCGATGGAACCACAAATGCATCTTTTACAACAAGGTCATTTATCATTATAGCCGAAACCATATTGGGTTTTATTTTATCACCAGGATTATCGATTTCCATCTCTATTCCAAATGTACGGCTCTTGGTGTTTATCACCTTCGAAACTTGCGTAATTGGTGCTTTTACAACATGTCCGGGAAGCGAATTAAAACGAATTTCAACGGTTTCGCCTTTAAAAACTTTGTCAATATGTGATTCGGAAACCCTTGCTTTAACAATAAGTTTCTTAAGGTTCACAAATTCAATAACAGGGAAACTTGGTCCAGCTATTTCACCTTCTTTCGAAAATATCTTATCTACAATTCCATCAAAGGGAGCTCTGATTTGAGCCATTCGTTTTTGTGCCTGCAGCGATTCCATCTGTGATTCAAGATTGTCTTTTGTGTTTTTTGCTGTCAGATATTCAATTTCAGAACCGATGTTTTGTTTATAAAGCGTATCAAGCTTGCTGAATGTTTTTGTTGACAGTTCGAGGCTTCCTTTTAAACCTTCAATCTGTTTATCAATAGCCGCTGTATTTAGCGAAACAAGCAAATGTCCTTTGGATACATAATCGCCATTTGATACATAGATTTTTTCTATACGGCCACCCATCTCAGGACTAATCATAGCATAATTCTTTGCTTCAACATCACCATAAGTAACAATATAATGGTTAAATAACTCTGGTTGTATCTCTTTAACTTCAACAGGAATGAGTAATTTCTGATCTCTTGCGGTCATCTGGTTTTCGAGTGATGAGATTTTTTGTTCTATACCTACAATGCGGTTTTTTTGCATTGTAATTTTCTTTATTACCTTAAGATCATTTGGATTGATTGAAGAATCCAACTCAGCAATTTGAAAATGAATACTATTTAGCTGTTGTTCTATTTCTGCCCGAACTTTCTGAAGCGAATCTCTTTTCGATATTAATTCATTAACGTTTTTGTTTTCAGATTTTGGACTGCAGGCTGCTAATGATGCAATTACTGCAAATACTATAATTTTTTTCATTTTTTATAATTCGTTTAATATTTTTTCTAATTCAATTTTTGATGTAAGCAATTCATATAAAGCACTAATATTGTCGGATTGGCTTTGAAGAAATGTATTATTAGCCATAGTAAGCTCCATGCTCGAAGCCATCCCAATTTTGTATTTTTTTGACATATTTTCAAAGACATTTCGTGATAGCTTTGCATTTTGACCAGTAACTTTATATTTATCCAATGCATTATGATAATTGTTATTGGCCATGCTTAACTGCATTGTCAGCGAGTTTTCAAACAATATTTTATTATTCATCGATTTTTCAAGCTCAAGCCTTGCCTGCTGAACTGTTGCATTTCTCTGAAAACTTGAAAATATCGGCATATTGAGGTTTACACCAATAATATGATTTATAGTAAAATCGAAAGATGCTTTATTGGTTTTATCCTGATAATTATAAAACGCCGAAATAGTAGGAAGATATTTTGTCTTTTCACGTTTATAACTTAGCTTCGAAATAGCAACCTGGTTATCAACAAGCTTGTAATCGATGTTGTTTTCGATATTGAAACTTGTAATATCTTTTACACTTTTGTTAAACTGAGTATTTAAATCTTCGAGATTTTCAGTTAAACGAATTTCGGTTTTAATATCCACTCCTAATGTAATTTTCAGCAACATTTTAGATACCTCTAACTGTCTGGCTATTGTGTTTTTAGCATTTGTTAAGGTATTTAAGGTTATTTGTATTTGATCAGCATCAGTGGATTCCATAAAACCCTGTTTGTACATTTGCTGGGTTTCGTTAAGCAATATCGACATGTTGATTAAGGACGAATCAATAATCTCTAGATTACGTTCCAGAACTAAAACCGAGATATATCCATTAATTACGTTGCCTTTAAGATCCAAAAGTTGTTTTTCGGCTGCCAGTTTAGATATCTGCAAAAAGGTTTTTGATGCTTGTAGTCCAACAATATATTCGCCACTAAATACAAGTTGCGATACAGTAATAGAATAGGTAGTAGTGTTTTTAACACCAAGAGTAAAATCCATACCTCCAAATGATGCAACCGGTAATTCACCCGGAATATATTGATAATTAATAGCTCCATTTACTTGGGGTAATCCGATGGCTGTG
>JFJP01037675.1_pt1 | contig 24402 bp, 16 predicted proteins | sample 431651 | NCBI WGS metagenome assembly JFJP01 (sample SAMN02602958, study PRJNA72255) | Microbial mat metagenome, whole genome shotgun sequencing project. | biome: fresh water; feature: sink hole; material: water; isolation source: purple microbial (photo- and chemosynthetic) mats found in...
TAACGTTCTCCATAAAACTAACTCCTTTACCTTTAACAGTATCAGCAATAATGCAAAATGGTTTTCCCTTGTTGGCTCTTCCTTTTTGAAGTGCACTCAACACTTCTTCCATTTTATGCCCGTTAATCCGTACCACTTCCCAGCCGAAAGCTTTGAATTTTTCTTCAATAGGCTCCATAGGCATTACATCTTTGGAAAAACCATCGTTTTGTAATCCATTATTATCAACTATCAAAATTAAATTGTCGAGTTTATATTTGCTAGCAGTGTTCGAAGCTTCCCAAATTACACCTTCCTGAATTTCGCCATCACCACAGATAGTGTAAACCATAAAATCCTTTTTGGTCATTTTGCCTTCTAAAGCCATACCAACAGCCTGTGCCATTCCTATACCCAATGAACCTGCAGTTGCATCAATACCTGGACATTTTGCAGCTACCGGGTGACCTTGAAATATGCTTCCCAACTGACGTAATGTGTAAATGTTTTCCATTGGAACAAAGCCTTTCAAAGCAAGGCAAGTGTACCAAACAGGACAAGCATGTCCTTTTGATAAAACGAAACGATCTCTATCAGCCCATTTTGGATTTTGTGGATCAACATTTAACTGATCGAAATATATGGCAGCCATAATATCGGATGAAGATAATGATCCTCCAGGATGTCCAGACTGTGCTTTGTTAATCATTATCAGCAAATTAGACCTTATTTCTTTGGCCTTTTCTTTCAGATAAGACACTCTTTCATCAAATGTCTTCGCGTTTTCTAAACTCATATTTATTATTAATTAAAATTTTTAGTTTTTCAATTCTTGGAACATTTCTACGCCAAGAAACTATTAAAAAAGTTCTATAATCCTCCAGTTACTTCTTTTAATTTATCGAAGAATGCTTTTTTGCGTGGTGAACTAATACCCCAATTAACAGGTACTGATTGATATCCATCATCAAAAGCTTCATCAACTTCCGAACCACGAAGTCCTTTTAGAAATCTATAGTCGAAATAACCCCATGATGCATATGCTTTTATCGATTCTACAAAGTTGTTCGACGGCTTGTCGAAATCAAAATGATCGTCCTCATTAAATACAATAGGCTTTGGAGTATATTTCTCCATCGCTTTCGTTTTCTCAACCATTTTGGGAATATCAGCAGGGTTATCCACATCATTACCATGCAATAAAATATAGTCTGAAGCTTTTATTACTTCATTAACAGGTATTTTAGCACCACTAAAACTTGTTGAAACCAAATAGCGATAACCATTTTGTTTTTTAGCTTTGATATAATTAATCATTTGATGAATTGAATCCGTTTGTAAAATTTTATGCTTATAAGTTTTTGTTCCGGTTTCATTAACTACTTCAATAATAACGTTTTTGTATTGGTTTTTAAATAGCCAATTCATAGTGTTATCCACAGCTTTATAAACAGCAGCTTCGTTCTCCATCATTTTTTCTTGACCAAAGTAAAATAGGCCAAGTATTACCACCATGCCTTTCTCATCGGCTCTGTCAAGTATTTTCTTGAGTCGAGCCATGTATTCGGGACGCAATTCACCTTTGTTATCAAAAGCAGAGTTAATCCAACCTTTGTTGCCGTATCCAAGCGGACTTCCACCCTGTAAATTGAGTGTGAAAGCAAGTAATCCATGTGCATACCACTGGTCCATGGCTGTAATAAATTCGTTGGTATTGCGATCGGCATCCCACTTTTGTGTGTCTGGATATTTCCAATTGCCAACAGTTGCAGGGTTAAGGTCATCGAAAATGCCTTGAACCATGCGTGAGTTCATTAGCAAACCTTCAATTTTATTTCCATTCCAATAAACACCTTTATACGTCGGTTTACCGTTAATGTAAAACATATCTTTTTTTATGGAGACTACCGTTTTGGATGTACGTTTTGCAGCATTACTATCTACAATTGTAGTAAAACTTATAAACCCTATAAGGAGTATAAATAGGAGGTTTTTTTTCATTTTTATTTCACTTTCTAAGTTTTATAAATCTCTTAAATTCCTTTTGAAGCAGTGATTCCTTTTTCTGGTTTCATAAACCACCAGGCTATGATTGCAATTAATGATAAAAGGGCACAAATATAGAAGAATGGTTCATTGCTACCCGTCCATTTAAACAAATATGGATACGCAATAATGGTGACAAACGCTCCAATATTACCAGCCATATTCATGGTACCCGAAACAGCTCCTGCATTTTCTTTACCAATGTCAATACAAAATGCCCACGAAGGACTCAAAGTCATGTCGGCACCAAGCACAGCCAACGACATAAACAGAACCGATATAAGTGGTGTACTTGCATGGGTTACCAGTAGCATACCAGCAGCTGCAAGTACAAAACCAATTATAGCAGGTAGCTGACGCGACATTTTTAATTTTCCTTTACTGTAAATGTAATCAACCAAAATGCCTGATGTCCAATTACCTATTGCTCCAGCAATCAATGGTACAGCTGCATACATACCAGCTTCAACACTGCCAAGCATAAATTTCTCCTTGATATACGGATACATCCATGTTAGCGTAAAGTAAAAGGTAAAGTTACTACAAACGTATTGTACCATAGCCAACCACATATTTGTTGAACCGATAATGGTTGAGAAAGGAAGGATTTCTTTTTTTAGACTTGCTTGTTGACGATTTTTTATAATAAATTCCTTTTCCGAATCACTAATTAGTTTCGACTGTTCGGGTTTATCTTTGAAAATTAAATACCAAATCAGCGCATAAACCACTCCAGCCACCCCAAAAATTAAAAACGTATGTCGCCAACCAAATATTTCAATTAATATAGCCACCAATGGTAAGCCTAATGCTGCACCAATACGCGAGCCGGAAAAATTTATTCCTTGTACAATACCACGTTCTTTAACCGGAAACCAATTGTAAACTACTTTGGAAAGTGCGGGAAAAGCACCTGCTTCACCGGCACCAAATAGAAAGCGGATAATGAGCATCGATGTGTAATTCCAAGCAAAACCCGTAATTGCTGTTAATGCAGACCAGAAAGTTACAATGGAAGTAATTACTATACGTGGACCTTTAGTGTCCGCCAGTTTACCCGAAGGTGTTTGAAAAAGTGCATATCCTAATGTGAATATTGCCATTATCCACCCAAAGTCAGTTACGGTAAGGGATAAATCGTGCATAATTGATTCCTTTGCAGTAGATATGCACGCTCTGTCCACATAAAGTAGAACTGTTAGTAAAAACGAAAATAAAATTAAGACAAAACGAAATGGTAAAATTGATTTTTTCATAAAGCTACTATAATGTTATGTATTGTATAATGTATACAATATGTTTTAAGGGGTCTATAATTCAATACAAAAATAGGACATTATTTATAAATGAGTTTGACTATTTGTCCTGAAAATTTGTTTAATTGTACTATTGGCAATTAAACATTAAGTTTTATTGGTTCTGTTGAAATTTTTCGAGTGATTTTCTGAAATGCAAACGCATTAATCGTTCGGCTTCATCCCCATTTTTTGCAGCTATGGCATCAATTATGGCAATATGTTCAGTATAGGTCTCAATTGGACTTCTGGTTAGTCCGCGTTGGTAAGTTCTAGTAAGTACATTACCAAAAATTTCCATACGTTGCAATATTTTATTATCGCTAATTTCGAGTAATGCCTTGTGAAACAATTTATCAGCTTCTTCATATTTAATTATATCAACATTTTCTAATTTATTTTCGAATTGTTGAAATAATCCGTAAAGATAGTTTAGCTTTGGTTTGCTGATTAATTCCGCAGCTTTTCGAGCAGCCACTCCTTCGATAGCCTCTCTACATTCATATGCATCTTTTATTTCAGAAAGATTAAATTGACTAACGAAAATGCCACGTCGTGGAACACTTTCAACAAGTAATTCGTTTTCGAGCATTTGAAATGCTTTATGTAAAGGCATACGACTTACACCAAGTTCAGCGGCTAATTTCTCCTGACCAATTTTTTCACCGGCTTTAAGCTCATCATTTAAAATCATCTCTTTAATTCGCTTATAAGCTAAAAAACTCAAATCAAAATATTCTAGTTGTTTATCCATTTAATTTATTTTTGTATACAAAATGCAAATATAGGTATTTGTATTCAGATTTTACTTGTAAATATAGAATAAAAATAGTTTTTAAAATTAAATGGTTCATTTAAAAAATTTTTTTTTAAAACAATGAATCAAAGTCTCTAAGAAACATTTATAAACTCATTATACACATTGTCATATTTATACTGACTATCAAGTAATTACATCTTCTCTTTGCGCAGCGGCTACTTTGGGTGAGTATTTGTAAGTAAAGAATTTCTAAAATCAGTAATTGAAATTTTTTTCAATGTTAGACAGTTGTTTGTCCGGTTTATTTATGAAGTGTTGAAACTTTATAAACTTAAAATAAGTAATTTGATAAAGATAATTTCATATTGTTTTCTGTTACTTTCATGAAATTTTTACTTAAAAAAACGAATTAGTAGTATTCCAACTACAATTATTCTTTATTGAAAAATAATCACATTGTTTTGGAAGGTGATAATTTGTATTATATTTGTGTTCAAAAAGATTTTGAAAATGCTTATTTTATACTATTTATGAGTTGTTTTATTCTATTAATCAATAATTGTTTAGATATATCTTTGCAATATCGATACAAATTGAATAATCCTTGTTTTGTTACGTTTTTTTAAATAAAACGATATGGATTATACTCAATTTCCACAAATCAAATCAGCTGATTTGTCGTCCTTGTACGATTGTATACCCGATATTTGGTTTTGGGTTAAAGATGTAAACTCAACCTTTTTATGGGGAAATGAGGCATTTCTTGCTAATTTTGGACTATCAAAATTGTCTGAATTATTGGGCAAAACGGATTTCGATTTTTCACCCTTTTACCTTGCCGAGCAGTTTGTGTGTGATGACAAAGCAGTGCTTGAAGGTAAATCTGTAGTTAACAGAATAGAAATGGTAAATGGAATAGGAAATGATGTCAATTGGCACATAACAACTAAAATTCAGCTTTTAAATGATAATTCAGAAGTTATAGGAACCATGGGAATTTCGCGTATGCTTACTGATAAGCAAAGTCCTGAAATACCAATTTATCGATTGAATGAAATCGTAAATTACATTCATTCAAATATTCATATGCCTATAAGTATTACCCAAATGGCAAAAATAATGAATTGTGCAGTTAGTACTTTGGAGCGAACATTTCGAAAACAACTTCATGCTTCGCCGATGGAGTTTATTAGGAAGATAAAAATGCAATATGCATGTAATTCGCTTATTAATAGCAGTACATCAGTGTTTGATATTGCATTTTCATTGGGATATGCTGATCAAAGCCATTTTATTCGTGAATTTAAACGCTCATTAAAAGTTACACCATTGCAATACCGAAAAAATATAATAAAAATTTAAAACTAATAGTATGATGAAATTACGCATATTTATGCTTTCAGGTTTTTTAGCAGCCATAACTTTAATAAATGCTGCAAGCATTAAAGTGTTGATATTGTCTGGTCAAACCGACAAATATCATTATTGGCAAACGAAGTCGGAAAATTTTAAAACGATTCTTAAAACTTACCCGAAATTTCTTGTTGAGGAAGTTATTCTAACAGAATCAAATGATTTTAATTTACCCACATCTTTAGATTTAAACAAATTCAATGTAATATTATTAAATATCAATCTTGTAAATTGGTCAGAAGCAAGCAAGCTTTCATTTATCAAATACGTAGAAAATGGTGGAGGCTTATCAATAATTCATGAGGCTGACAATGCTTTTCCTGAATGGAAGGAGTACAATGAAATGATTGGACTAGGGGGCTGGGGAAATAGAAATGAAAAATCTGGCCCTTATTATTATTTCAAAGATGGCAAATATGTTACAGATTATTCGGCAGGTAATGGTGGTTCGCATGGTGAGCGTGTGCCCTTTGTGATTAATGTAAGGGATACTAAACACACTATAACCAAAGGATTGCCCGCTAAATGGTTGCACGTAAACGATGAATTGTATGGAAATTTGAGAGGTCCTGCCCAAAATATTCATGTGTTAGCAACTGCTTTTTCAACCAAAGAAACCAAAGGCACTGGAAAAGAAGAGCCTGTTTTATTTACGGTTAAATATGGTAAAGGTCGCATATTTCATTCTGTATTAGGTCACACAACCAAAAATTTGAATGAATCATTCGAAAATTTAGGATTTCAAATCACTTTTTTGCGCGGTACCGAATGGGCTGCAACAGGAAAAGTAAAACAAAAACTTCCAAAACAATTACTATCAGCCGATGAACCATCAATTAGAAAAATAGAACTTTTAAAACAATAGAAACACTTTATTATCATGAAAAAAACGCAAATTCTAGTCATTTTATTTGTTGCATTAAGTATGCAACTTTTTTCTCAAAAACAAATTATCCTTTCAAAAAAATGGACACCCATGTTCGATAAAACGATGTCGCAATGGGAAAAATTTATTGGAGTACCTCACACTTCGGTTGTACTTGAGGGTTATCCTAAAAGTGACAATGTTACCAAGGGTGGCACGCCACTGGGTTTGAACAATGACCCAAAAAATGTATTGACTATGATTGAGCAAAATGGAGAACAAGTATTGTATGTTACCGGCGAAATTTATGCGGGACTAACAAGTTTGTATGAATTTAGCAATTATCATCTCAAAATTCAATTTAAATGGGGCGAAAAAAAATGGGCACCTCGCTTGAAAGACAAGCGCGATAGTGGCATTTTGTATCATGCACGTGGAAAACATGGAGCATTTTGGAATGTTTGGATGGAAAGTTTGGAGTTACAAGTGCAAGAAACTGATATGGGTGACTTTGTTGCATTAAATGAAGTAAATGGTTTGATTCCTGCCAAAAAGGAAGGAAAAATTTACAAATATGTACCTGGTGGTGATTCGATAATCGTATTTGGTGCTAATGCCAATGCTCCTCGTAGCGAAGGTTATTGTCACATTCCCATGTCGGCCGAAAATGCTCATGGCGAGTGGAACACTATTGAATTAATTTGTCTTGGAAACAATAGCATTCATGTTGTTAATGGAAAAGTGGTAATGGTGGTTCGCGATACCAAGCAAATAGTGGATGGAAAAGAAGTAATATTGAATAGCGGAAAAATTCAATTACAAAGTGAAGCCGCTGAGTGTTATTATAAAAATGCACAAATTAAAGCCATCAAGAAATTTCCGGCAAACTACAAAAAAGCTGCCGGATTGTAATTGTTTTTATCTTAAAACACATAACTATTTTCTCGTAACTACTTAATAACATGGGAAGACCAATAACATTATTTACCGGTCAGTGGGCTGATATGACACTGACAGAGATTTGCGAAAAAGCCGTTTCGTTTGGATATGAAGGACTGGAATTGTGCTGCTGGGGCAATCATATCAATGTAAATATAGCCGATCAAGCCTATTGTGATGAAATTTTGACATTGCTACAAAAATACAATTTGAGATTATTTTCCATTTCCACCCATTTGGTTTCGCAGTGTGTGTGTGATTTGATTGACGAACGTCATAAATCGATACTACCAGCACATATTTGGGGAGATGGTGAGCCCGAAGGTGTACGATTTCGTGCTGCCAAGGAAGTGATTCAAACTGCAAAAGTGGCCAAGATGCTTGGTATTAACATTGTAAATGGGTTTACAGGTAGCTCTATATGGCATATGCTGTATGCTTTTCCTCCTGTAAATCAAGAGATGCTCAACAAAGGATTTGCCGATTTCGCTGCACGCTGGAAACCCATACTGGATGCGTATCAAGCCTTGGGAATTAAATATGCTCTTGAAGTTCACCCTTCCGAAATAGCTTTTGATATTGTTACAGCGCGTAGAGCTTTGGAAGCTGTAGATTTTCACCCGGCGTTTGGATTCAATTTCGACCCAAGTCACCTGGGCTATCAAGGAGTTGATTATGTGAAGTTTTTATATGCTTTTGCCGATCGAATTTTCCATGTACACATGAAAGATGCCTACTGGAGCACTCAAGCAATGGAAATTGGAGTGTTTGGAGGTCATACCGATTTTGGTGATAATCGTAGGTTTTGGAATTTTAGAAGTATGGGACGTGGTTCGGTGAACTTCGAAAATATCATTCGTGCGCTAAACGATATAAAGTACTACGGACCGCTTTCAGTAGAGTGGGAGGATAGTGCTATGAACCGCGAACGTGGTGCCAAAGAATCGTGCTCGTTTGTGCGGAATGTTGATTTTGATCCTTCATACATTGCTTTTGACGATGCGATGCAACAATAATATCTTGATATAATCAAGATAAAATAAATATTTACAATACACAAAAAGTTGTTTTAAATTTCTCAAATGTCATTTTTTCCCACTCTTCCTCCCACTCCTTTTGGTGAGGAAGAGTTAGTGGTTAGGGTGCAAACAGATTTCCCCATGAAAAAAATTATATTTGGTATGTTAGGTGGTGGTATAGGTGCTTTCATTGGCGATGCTCACCGCCGTGCTTCACGCATTTGCAATGCATATACCTTGGTTGGTGGTGCATTTAGTGCCGATTATGAAAAGTCGAAACAATTTGCACTTGCAGAAGGATTGGATTTGAGCCGATGTTATGCCAATGTGGATGAGTTAGTAGTGGCCGAAAATATGCTTCCGAAAGACCAGCGTATGGAAGTTGTAGGTATTGTTACTCCAAATCATTTGCATTTTTATCAAGCAAAAACGCTTCTCGAAAATGGATTTCATGTTATTTGCGACAAACCGCTGACTATGTCGGTAGCAGAGGCTAAGATTCTTCAGGAATTGACAATTAAAACAGGAAAAGTATTTTGTGTGACACATACCTACACTGGTTACCCAATGGTGCGCCAGATGCGTGAATTGATTGCTTCGGGCGAGGTGGGTGCCATTTATCGTATTGATGTGCAGTATTATCAGGGTTGGGTTAGCCCAGTAGTAAATGGCAATCAAACGGGCTTAAATATTTGGAGATTGAACCCGCAAGTGGCTGGTATTTCGAGCTGCATGGGCGACATTGGTGTACATGGCTTTAATTTATTGGAATATACCACCGGTCTGAAAGTGACCAAAGTTTTGGCCGATCTGAGCACAGTAACCGATGCTATGGAACTTGACTTGGATGGAACGGTAATGCTCCGTTTCAATAATAATGTACGTGCTGTACTTCGAGCCAGTCAGGTTGCCAATGGCGAAGAAAACAATATTCGCATTGCTGTTTATGGTTCAAAAGCCAGCTTGAGGTGGGAACAAGAAGATCCAAACCGCTTGTTTCAGATGGCTGATAATTGTCCTGAGAAAATATATCGACCCGGAAACGGTTACAATACTTCTTTTGCCGAAGAAAGTCACACCATGCCTTTTGGACATCCTGAAGGGATTTACGAATCACTTGCAAATATATACCAAGGCGTAGCATTGGCCATTCGTGGGGAGAAAACGCGAGAAGGAATGTATCCAACTATTGAAGAGGGTGTGCGAGGAATGCAATTTATCGAAAGTGTTGTAGCTTCAAACAAAGCTGGAAATATTTGGGTAGATTTGTAATTATTTATTATTTTTATTTATGCAAAAAGCTCAATCAATTTTATTATTTCTTTTCATTGTTTTAACAAAAACAATGAGTCAGCAAGCGCCCACCCCAGCTATTACTACATTCGAAGTAATGAAAAAAGGTTACACAGGTAATGTAGAGTACGATCCAACAACGAAAACCGTTACATTTACTTCGAGTGGAACTATGTTTTTTGATGCCAGATTAGAAAAGACTGACAATATTTGGCATATTCCTACAACGATTCTTAAAGTGCTAATCAACGAAAATGTAACCGTTACCGGTCAGTTTACTTGGGGGCATGCCATGAATTTTGAAGGAAAAAACAAACACACTTCTATAGTATATGGAACCAGTGAGAAAGGAGTTTTGCGCAGTGAAGACTTGGATCGAAAGTATAGTTGTGTTGCATACTCAACTTTCTACGGCTACGGAGCTGGTGATAATTACATAAAAAACCTTAGCTGTTTTAATCCGCTCGGATTTATGTTTACAGGTAAAAGTAATTGTAGAATTCACCTTGAAGGAGTGAGGGGAATTGATGACCGTGGAGGGTTTAGTAATCACAGCGATGGAATTTCGGCGGCAAGTGGGTCAACCGTTAAGAACTGTTATCTTGAAACTGGTGACGATGCAATTAAAGTATATGCAGATATATATGTAGAGAATACCGATATTGTGATGGTTCAAAACTGCGTACCCATTCAGTACGGTTGGGGAACTTATGGAAGTGGAGCAACAGGAACTTTTAAGAATGTACGCATTACAGGAAACAGCGGACGTAATGCCGAGAAATTTGTGATTAATATGGCATCAGATTCTGCTGGAGTTGGGTATAACAAAACTATTATTATGGATAGTTGCATTATTGAGAATCCAATCGGCACCTTGTTTTTAATGAAAGATAATACCGTAAAATCCAATGTAACAATCACAAATTCACGTATTAAAGTAAAAGATTTTGGAGTCAAATCTGGCACAGGTGTAATTTCAATTTGTGGCTCATCAAAACAAAATAGTGAATACAATTGCCTTGTGTCAACAAAAATACCTGATTTGAAAGCAAGCACAAAAGTTTGGCCCAATCCATTTACAAATATTTTGAACTTTGAAACAGAACAATCAAATATTTCCTTTTATGCATGCGATGGACGAAAAATTCTTGTAGAAAGTGAATTCTGCGGGAATAATCATAGCATAAATACGAGCAATCTTTCTAGGGGATTTTACATTGTAACTGATTTTATTTCAAGTAGTAAAATAAAGAAATAGGAATTGTTAAACTTGTAATTCGACTTAAAAACTGTTCTCGTCATTTAATTTCACAAAGTTCACTACAATTTACTCAGTTTTTTTTACCACAAAAAAATTAAAAATTGTGTGTTCCGGTTTTCCAAAATTTCCGATTGAGGTCACTTCGTTATTTATGTCATTTTGTTAGTTGAACACCACCCAAAATTGGAATATCTTTTTAATGGTATCATATTCATTAAAAAATAAACAGTCGATTTTTTGTCAAATTCCGGTGAATAATGATTGAAGTGATAAAACAGATTCCTTTTATTAAAAAAACTGTTTTTTTTAATAAAAGGAATCTGTTTTATTTTCTACTAAATACGTTTTTACTGAGATATTATGGCAGTCCATCCTCCTCCGGAGGCCATTTGGATATTAATTTTAGAGTTTTTAGTTACCTGTTTTATCTCTTTTTTATAATCCTCAGCAAAGCGGTCTGCATTGACACCATCTTTATAAACTTCCATCTTATAAGAACCTTCTTTCAGGAAGGAAAGGTCCAAATCTAAAGTTCGAGCCGTCCAATCGGTCATTGCACCGATAAACCATTTATTTCCTTTTTTGCGTGCAATAGCAACATAATCGCCTATGGCTCCTTTCAGTACAATGGTTTCATCCCAGGTGGTAGGTATTTGAGAAATAAAATCGACGGTTTCCTGTTCTTTTTTGTAGGCAGAAGGTGATTCACAAAGCATTTGTAATGGTGCTTCGTAAACTACATACATGGCAACCTGATGGGCACGTGTACCCAAACTATTTGGATTGTCGAAACTGATAGAAAAATCTTTTTCATTCCTGTTTTTCATAGCTCCCGGTGTATAATCCATGGGCCCGGCAGCCATACGTATAAAGGGTATGGTAAGGTTATGCTCTGGAGTTATTTCTTTACTCCATTTATTGTTTTCAGCTCCTTTTACACCTTCGTGGTTGAGTACATTGGGATACATTCTGCTTAAACCTACAGGCTTAAATGCTCCATGATAATCGACCAATAATTCCAATCGGGCACATTCTCTGGCAATTTGCTCATACGAACTCACCATTGCTTGATCGTTGCGTTGCATAAAATCTACTTTTATACCTTTAGCTCCCCATTTTTGATAAGTTTCAAGAATCTTAGTAAGGTTGGCATCAAGAGGTTTCCATAGCACCCATAAAATTATTCCTACACCTTTTTCGTTTCCATATCGAATTAATTCAGGAACATCAATATCAGAACTATAATTAAGGATCTCTGTGGTTGATTTTGTCCAACCTTCGTCTAATATTACATACTCAATTTTGTTGGCCGAAGCAAAATCAATGTAGTACTTATAGGTAGCAGTGTTAAGTCCCGATGGAAAGTCAACTCCATAAACATTGTTGGCATTATACCAGTCCCAAGCAACTTTTCCGGGTTTAATCCAGGCGGTATTTTTTAGCACATTTGGTTTTGCAAGTTGATAAGTCAGGTTACTTTCAATAAATGTACGGTCATCATTACTGATGATAAAAACCCGCCAGGGGTAATTTCTTTTTCCATTTACTTTTGCAATGTAATCGGCTTCCTTTTTTATCGTCTGATTGCGATCAGGAGTTTTCTTATTATCGACGGCTTCTAAAACATATTTTGGAAAAATGGCATCCATAGTTAAATTTCCATTACCCCGTACAAACATACCCGGATAATCGTGTAGCGCAGTTTCGGTAAATAAAACCTTGGCATGAGTGGTCACAAACAGCATTGGAAGACTACAAAAATCATTTGACGAAATGCTTTTGAGGTTTTTATCTAAATAGAGTCGTTCATTGTGTGAGTACATCGATGTTTCTTGTGGAAAAAGAGAGCGAGCTTCTTGCGGGAAAGTCATTTTAACCTGCTCCATAATCACTTCTCTACTGGCTTTTCCTTCATCAATAAATTGATATGCCACACCATCATTGTAAGCCCTGAATAACAACTTGTAATTGCCATTGAATGTTAATGAGAGCTCTGAAAAGGCATCCTCAATTTCAGCATCTTTGTATGGTACATCCGGGTAAATTATAGAATTAGTGGATTTTATGCTTTCAGTTTTTATTTTTGAATTCGTACCAAAATCGGTTCCTGTTGTAAAATCCATACCCACTTCCACTTTTTCAATTATTACCTTGTCATTAAGTAAGGCTGACCATGAAATGTTTTTATCAACATTGACGATTATTTTTATTTTTTTGTCTGGCGACTGAATTTTGAAGCTCTCTGCGCTAATCTGATGTACTAGCATCAGGAACAAAAATAGAATTGATTTTTTCATGATAATTTTATTTTTAAATAATGAATTTCGTATGTGATATGTTTGATTATAAACAAATCCAGTTTTTAACGTTAAGTTGAAAAAAACAAAGGGATTTCAAGCAATCAATTAATAATAATTAGGGTGTTTATACTTTTGTAATTTCATATAACCTAACCTCTTTTTATTTCTTCTGAATTGTTTCATGAAAAATTACCTTTTCTAAAGGTTTTTATGTTTTGAATTCAGATGAAAGTAAGAAATTATTGCACTTGGATTTTCGAAGTCAAAACAGTTGGGGCAAATTATCCTTTGCAATAATTAGATGGAAACTGATCTCTTTTACATATAACGTTAATTTCGTTGTTAATTAAGGATATAACTCAGCTTGTGCTGAAGGAGCAAAGTAACACATAAATTTCCACATTTTTATACATATTGCATCTGCTAATTATTTTTAAATAAATTGGCTTTAGAAATGAATATGCGCATAATTGTCGAGTTTTACAGCAATCATGATAGATATGACTGTGATTTTGGTGCAAATTTATAATTTTATTTTAAATTACTCTGTTTTTAGATCAACCCAATTGACTTATGTTTGGTAAACGGAGTACGACTTAAAGTTGGGCTACAATGAATAAAAATAATAATTGAATGCTGAATTTGGCATTGAATTCATTTTTAATCAATATTTTAAAAGTAATCAAGCACTTTGCTTATTAAATTGAGTTAAATATAAACAGGTCGTTTTTCCAAAAAATCAGATTCGATTGAGGTGGTTTTTTTTATAGATAGTCCATCATTATTTACTATAAAATAGATAAGGAAGATACTACTACTAAAGTCATAATAGCCATTTTTTCAAGATATTAAATTGAATAATTGTGTAATATTTACGCACCTGTACAATCAATTATTGGCTTTAATAATTCTTGATTTTTGAATTTATTTTTTTCAAAGCACAAACAAAAAAAAGAAGATTCTCAAGTTGTTAATTTTACCGTATATGAAATGATTAAGGTCAATAATCAATTTCTTATCCATTTTTCATTTTATTTTTGTATTTTTGTTCTGAAAAAAATCTAATCTGAAAATGAGTAAAAATCTTAAAATATTCTCATATTCGCTCGTAGTTTTTTTATTTACAATAAATTTTAGCACTTCAATACAAGCAGAGAACGACCTTAAATTTAATCATCTAACAGTAATTGATGGTTTGCTTCATAACAGTGCAACTTGTATGGCCCAAGATTCTACAGGATTTATTTGGATAGGAACACAGCGTGGTTTAAACCGTTACGATGGTTATAAAGTAGATTCGTATTTGAACGAATCTGACTTGTACTCAACTATTTTTAATAACCGCATACGCCGAATTATAGTTTCTGACCAGAAACTTTGGGTAGCCACTTACAAAGGGCTACAATGCTTTGACCTTAAAACGAAAAAATACATCAATTTTATTGAAGAAAATAGCAACAGTTTGAATAATAAAAGTGTTATTCAAACTTTATTTATCGACTCACAAAAAAGAATTTGGGTTGGCTTACAGGGTAGATTAGATTTTGCATTGATTACAGAAAACAAAAATGATATTGTTTTAAAAGACATAAAACTTAATAACAATTTGTTTTTTTTGAAGTTGAACAACAGAACTGTTCCCGAGGTTCAGGAACTGAAGAATGGCAATTTGATACTATTGTTGGATGGAGAACTTTTTAAACTACATTCTACAAAATCAGACCCCCAAAATATAAAAATTCTGCCCATAAAGTCGCCTTTTTCAGGTATAAGTAAAATTGAAGCAAACGGAAATGATTTGTGGCTCTTTTATAATGATAAAGCTATTGGAGTTCGATATATTAATGGTCAACTTGTTCCATTCGACGAATTTGAATTTCCAAGCTGTAGAATTGCAAATGTTGAATTTAGTTTAAATCATTTGTGGTTAAGTTCTAACCAAGGTAGTGCCCGCATTAATTTAACACCTGGTAACGACAGGATTCAGTTTTTTGTACATTCTGTTATCGATCCAAACTCAGTATGCAACGATCATCAATCTGGGATTTTAATCGACAATAAAAATAACCTTTGGGTATCAACCTATAGTGCAGGTGTTTCATTTGCTTATATTGGCAAGCAGAAGTTTGAATTAGTGAAATTTATGCCTATAAAAAGTAACAAATACCTACCCAGTGAATTTGTATATTCCATTCACGAAGATAACAAAGGAGATATTTATGTTGGCACTAAGTTTGGCGGAATAAGCAAGTTTAATGTTAAAACTAAAACATTTGATTACACCTTAGACTTGAAAGAAAAATTGGGGTTTAATACAATTGTACCATGCATCGATAGCGATGATGAATACATTTATGCAGCAGTAACTTTTCAGGGAACTGCTATTTATCGTATCAACAAAATCAGTAAAAAAATGGACTTAGTGAAAGATTACAGTCCTTATACTGTTTTTTCATTTAGTTTCGATAACCATAAGCAGCTTTGGGTAGGTATTCTTGGTACCGGTTTATCTTGTATAAAAATAGAGAATGGAAAAGTTGTAGCCGAAACATTATTTACAAACCAAAGCGACCCGATATTAAATTTATCGTCAAATACTGTAAACTATGTATTTAACGATAAACAAAAAAATGAAGTGTTAATTTCTACTGACAAGGGTTTAAATAGATTGATGCTTAATAGCAATGGAGAAGTAGTAAGTATAGCCTATTATCTTTCGGATGGGAAAAACTCGTCTTCATTAAGCAGTGATTATGTGTGGCCAATTGACAAGGAGAATGATTCTACCTACTGGGTTGGAACCATGGGCAGTGGATTGAACCGTATTATTATTGGAAAAAGAGTTGAAGGTACAGTATCATATAAAGCCGAACGATTTGGCGTAAAAGAAGGTGCTCCAAGTAATGATATTGAGAGTGTGATGGTTGATAAATTCGGATATGTATGGTGTGGTGGTCGTTACTTGTCGCGCTTTAATTACAAAACTAAAGAATTCAAAACCTATTACGAAGAAGATGGGTTGCAAAGTTACTTATTTGGTACAGGTACATCGTGGAAAGCCCGCAATGGCATGTTATTTTTTGGAGGGCTCAAGGGTTTAAATTATTTTATGCCCGATACAGTAACTGAAAAGCAAAACTTTAAAGTTGTTTTTTCAAGACTTATTATCGACAGTAAAACCTTACATGTAGGTGACACCCTGAATGGCAGAGTTGTACTAAAAAACGATTTGCAATATACCTCGCAAATTAAAATACCTTATCCTTGTAATAGCCTGACAATCGAATTCTCTTCACTTACTTTTGCTAAGAAAAAGAATATTCAATACCGATATAAATTGGATGGATTTGATAAAGAATGGATATATACAAACGGAATAAGTCCGTTTGCTTTATATCCCAAGTTACCTTACAAAAACTATAAATTTATTGTTGAAGTAGGTGTTGATAATCAATGGACTAAATCGAGTAATGATATTAAGATATATATATTACCACCCTGGTGGCGTTCTTTTTGGGCGTATTTGATTTATTTTGCATTATTTATTGCTATAGCTTATATCGCAGCCCGCTATTCATTAAATTGGGTGAATATGAAGCGTCAAATATCGCTTCAAAATGAGCGTGAAAAGCAAAAAGAGGAATTGTTGGAGATGAAGATGAATTTCTTTACCAATATTTCACATGAATTTAAGACCCCACTAACACTCATAAATGCATCTGTTGCAGAAATTGAAATGAAGTTTGATCAACTTCGGGGAAACAAGTATTTTAAAATGCTCAAACGTAATAACTCTAAAATGCTTCATTTAATAAGTGAGCTTATGGATTTTCAACGCTCCAATGCATCACTCATCGAACTTAAAACCACCGAAATAGATGTTTGTAATTTTGTAAAAGAAATTGTGGAAGAGTTTCAACCACTTAGCGAACATTCAGGAATTAATATGTCTCTTTCATTGCCTTCAGAGCCGGTTTTGGCTTGGGTAGACGAAGAATGTTTAACGAAAATTATTTCAAATGTTATTTCTAATAGTCTTCGTTACACCGAAAGTGGTGGTAATGTTGAGATTCAATTGTCAGTAGGTAAGATAAACACTTATATCACAAAATTCAAAAGTAAAATTGCATTTACCAATGAAATGCAAAACGGAGATCAGTTGATTTTTACCATATCAGATACTGGTGTTGGTATTTCATCCGAATCACTTCCCGATATTTTCGAACGTTTTCATACAGTTGTAAGCAGAACCAGTAAACATCTTGGTTCAGGTGTTGGACTGGCATTGGTTAAATCGTTGGTTGAACTACACAAGGGAGGGGTGCTTATTAGCAGCGAACGCGATAAGGGAACCGAATTTGTATTCACATTACCTTTGAAATCTGATTATTTGAACGATAATCAGAAAACTTCCGATAATCAATTCGATCGACAAGTCTATTTCGACGATTATAAGGTGCAGTTACTTGATGAAGAAATTACTCATTTAGACATAAATGATGATGCTAAACCAACCTTATTAATAGTGGATGACAATAAAGACATTCTTATAATTCTTAGTGAACATTTTAAAACCGAGTTTAATATTTTAATGGCCATTGATGGAGAAGAAGGCTTGCAATTATGCAATGAAAAATTCCCCGATATTATCATTTCGGATGTTATGATGCCCAAAATGACCGGGTTGGAATTGTGTAATCATGTTAAATCACAACTTAACACCTGCTTTATTCCTATAGTATTGCTTACTGCCCGGGGTACTACCGAACAACAAATAGAAGGATTAGATGAAGGTGCTGATGCTTATATTCCTAAGCCATTTCACTTGGGTTTGTTGCATTCTACCGTTACAAACTTATTGAATAAATCCAAATTAGCAAACCAACGAATTAAATCGAATGATGTAGATCCTGTTGAAATGAAGGTGACCCGAGATATTTTGCTGGATTTAGAGAAGAAACAATTTCTTGATAGACTAACTCAACTGGTTGAAGACAATATTGATAAATCAAATTATTCTGTTGATAATCTTTGTCAGGAAATAGGCATTAGTCGATCGCGTTTGTATGCTCAAATAAAAGGCATTACCAATGATACACTAGGTGATTTTATTCGCGAAGTGAGACTGCTGAAAGCTGCAGAATTGCTGCTTACAACCAGCTTGACAATCAGTGAAGTGGCTTTTCAGGTTGGAATGGATAGCCCTTCATTTTTCGCGCGCTCATTCAAACAGCGATTCGGTATGCCACCTTCTGAATATATTAAGAAAAAAAACAAAAAGGAAAATTAGAAGATTGAGTTTTTTGTTCTTGAATGTTTATTACTGCTAATTAATTTATTCGATCAATCTTTAACCCTCCCGTTAGTTAAACTTTCAACTTTCGGGAGGGCTTTTGCTTAATAAATTACAAAGCATTTATTAAGCAATGTTGTCAAACCCGATGGTTATAGTGATGACTTCGCAGTATTAAAACTATTTGTTTCAATCAAAGGCATTAGCAGCAGTAAAAAATAAAATAACATTCGGCAATAAGTAAGTTTAATTGCTTTATCGTTATTGAATTTCAATTTAACGGGATAAATTATACCAAATATTGGTTACTCACAAACTGTCGATAATGCTTTCAGTCAACAATGTCATTATTAAATTTGAAACTGTGTTATCTGTAACAAAAGCAGGACAAGATAAAAATATGTTTGAAGTAAGCACAAAAAAATATTTATCAATAAATCAAACTGTTAAACGGCAAAGAATGGCAATTTATGTTGTTTTGTAATTGTTTTTGTTTTATAAGAATAATCCGATTTTCGGATTTCACAGAAAATTAGTAATCAAATAAATTTATTATCTTTGTAAGGGTTGTTTAAATTTTGTCATGTTCATTTCAAGTTATTTTTGTAAATGAAATAAAAAATGCAAAAAAATAAATTCAGCAAAAACGCAATTTGTCATGAAAAAAACACAAAAATTAATATTGTTGCTTATCATCGCAGTTTTATTTATTGTTTCAACTATTGCTGCACAAACAGTATCAATAACTCCCAAAGAGTATAATGAGGGTATGAATAATCCATATATGGGGTTTAGAAACCGATTAAGCAATGCACCAAGTTATACCGATTGGAAACAGTACGAATACAATACTATTTATCGCCATTACATTAGATGGTCTGATATTGAAAGTGACGAGACTGATGATGTTCAAAAAATTATTGACTTTTGTGATATTGCCTGGAATGGTGCTCCGGAAGCTAATGTCACTTTTATACCCAGGGTTTACATTGATTGGGACTCGAAATCAGGCAATGAGTATTGGCCCGTTGATATTTTAGTCAAAACTGGTTTAAGGTCTGATGATCCAGCGTTGTGGGCACACCCAATTGTGAAAGACCGAATTGTGAAACTAATAGCAAAATTAGGAGAGGCATGGGACAATGACCCCAGGGTTGCCTGGATTCAAACAGGAATATTAGGATACTGGGGCGAGCAAGAAAAACCTGTTGGTACGGGCACTGATAATTGGGCTCTACGCATTGGTAATGCGTATTCTGCGGCATTTAAAAATAAGAATCTTATAGTTCGAAACCAACCCGATTGGGATGCTATAGGATTTAAATGGGGTGTTTATTGGGATTCATTCGGTCATCCCGGGTAAATGGGTGGTTCGTGGACAAGAATTCGAAACGCCAATGCAACCGGAAGATGGAAGACAAGTTATGTTGAAGGTGAGGTTGCTTACAATTGGGGTCTTGACCAATTTGAGCCCTTATATTCCACCAAGCCATATTATACCATGAATAGTTCTATCTACACAAACAATATGATCGATGTTATCAAGGAATTGCATTGTACAGGTCTAGGTTGGATTAGTTCCTATCCTGATGTTCCTTCAGATGAATTATCGCTAGTAAACAGGGATAGTATTAATGCTAATGCATCGCGAATGCAAAAGGAATTTGGTTATCGTTATGTACTTTCCGATTTTTCTTGTAAAACACGCACCGAACCAGGTGCGCTGTTTGATTTCAGCTTTAATGTGAGAAATACAGCCTCAGCTCCGTTTTATTACAAATGGCCTCTTGCCTTGCTTATAATCGATGAAACAACACGCCAGATAAAAGAGAAAATTACGATACACAATGTGGATATTTCGAAATGGTTACCAGGAGATGAATACAATTTTGGTACCAGAGATTACCAGTCTCCAGCACAGTTTTACGCTGTAAATGGTAAAGTAAAAATTCTTTCAACCCTAGAAAAAGGAAAATATTTGATTGGTATTGCTATTCTGGAACCAGGTACATTAAAGCCGGGAATATTTTTTGCAATGAAGAATTTTCTCAAAGAAAGTCAGTCGCAACCAATTCTTCGCATAGGTATTGGCGAAGATGTGGCGTCGCATGATTTAAATAACGTTCGTTTCGACGACCCTAAACGAGATGATACCCGGAGTTATAATTTGACAAAGAGCATTTATACTTTAAATGTTTCTTCTTCGGTAAATGGTACAGTCACAACTCAATCTCCATATCAAACAATATATTCGGGAGATGCAGTAACATTAACCGCTGTTCCAAACCCCGAATATGAATTTGAAAGTTGGGGTGGTGATTTGATTGGAAATCAAAATCCAATTATGATATTTGCTACTCAAGATATGAATGTTACTGCCAAATTTAAAATAAAAACAGGATTGAAGGAAGTGGGCTATTCGAATGATAAAAGTTTAGGTCAAAACTATCCCAATCCATTTACTATTTCAACCAGAATTCCTTTTGAATTAGAGAAAGATTCAAAAGTCAAGATCAATATATGTAATATTATGGGTCAGGAAGTGGCAACAATTTTTAATGAGAAAAAAAGCAGTGGAAAACATACTTTTGTTTGGGATGCACATAACGCACTTGGGCAAATGTTTCCCAAAGGTATTTATATTTATAAGCTTATTTCAGAAAGCAATACAATTTTAGGAAGTAGATATATGGTTATGAAATGAGTGGATGGTTCGTATAATTACAAACCTACTCTCGGTTTTATTAAAAATTTTTTTTTATGCTGTGGCTCGAAGGATTTTTAATTTTTAATATCAAAGGGCTTGCATACCATAATGATTTCGATGTTATTTTTATAGAAGAAGGTAGTCAAAAAGTAGGGCTTGATTAAGCTTAACAAATGCAATTTAAGAGAGCATTTTATGTATTGGAAATTGATAAGGAGTAACCACTAAAATGCTGATTTTATTATTTTAGCTATTGATTCAGAATAATTTATAACTTAAATTGGTTTAATTTCATGTTTGAAATATTTTTTAAAATTGTAATTTTAACTAACAAACAAAAATTACACTTGTTACAATATTTATATTTAAAGAACCAGGTTATGACTATATATTTTACAAACCATTCCCTTTCCTCCTCCCGATAGCTATCGGGAAGGGGTTAGAAATTAATTATTAACACATGAAACACCCATGAGCAATATCTCACACAAAGACATGATTATCTGTTCTTTGTTCTTGGTTCTTTGTTCTTGGCTCTAAATTATAAACAGATGAAACTTAGAATTGTATTTTTTTTAATTTTATTAGTTGGACTATCACAGCTAATCGCAGCTCAATCGAGTCCTCAGTATATTCAGGGCACTGATACTTTAGTTGCTTATAGCGATGTGCCTGGTTTAACGCCTTCTGATAAGTACACGATAAGAGTACGCTCGGCAGCTACCAACGACGAGTGGGTGGATGTATTTGTGAATGTTACTTATAACAGAGCAGCAGAGCTTGGAGGTGTATCATTACCTCAAAACGATGGGACGTACTTAAACACTACAGTGAAGCACTATGCAAAATTCACGAGTGCCTGGAGTCATGCCTATGGCAATATTGAAATGAGCCAGAACTCTACCGTTGAGGTGGAAATTGCAGCTAAAAATGGATTTAAAATTGGAAATCAAAATTTCTTCAAAGCTACGGTTCACCCTGCGCAGAAAGCCAGTGTGGCAACAATGAGTAATGGGAAGGTTTATTTTACAATTAGTAACCCTGGTCAATTGGTTATAGATATTAACGGACAAATGGACGACTATAATGCTGCTATCAATGGCGGAATTGGTCATCCCATACATGCCATCAGTCTTTTTGCCAATCCGGTTATTAAAAAACCATCATTGAGCGGATCACGCGTTCGTTATATTGAAGTTGGCACTGATTCGGCAGCAATGCGACAAATTGACCTTGCTAGTTATGATACTTTGTGCTTCAGGCCTGGTGTTCATAATGCAGGCAAGGATTTTAAAATCTACCCTGGAAAAGTGTATTATTTTCCCGGCGATGTTATGTTTTATGGAAATATTAACAATTTAGGTGTTCCTACTGGTGGTTTTTCTAAAAACGGCGAAAATATTAGGATTTATGGATATGGTACTATTTCCTGTGCCAAAATTACCCATCCAAATTATGTTCTCAATGCTACAGGTTCATTCAAAGGCTTTGAAATCGAAAATGGATTAAATTGGAGTTTTCAAGGTGTAACCATTGCAGATCCAGCCAATCATTCTGTTTCTACTTTAGGTGGAAGTAATGGATTGTTCAACTGGGCAAAAGTTATTTCCTGGCGAGCCAATGGGGATGGTATTGGCGGGTATGAACCTACCCTGAACAGTTTTTTGCGCACACAAGATGACTGCTCGTATGCAAAAGGCTATAAAAAAGGATGTACCTTTTGGAAAGATGCCAATGCAGCACTTTTTCACTTGGCAACCATATCCGAAAACTTAGCAGACCCGGTTATAATGGAGGATTGTGATGTAATTTATGCACGGTTACGAGATGCAGTAGGTAATAATGGTGGTGGATTTCAACAACGTGGTGAAGGAGCTGCAGGTCAGCGCAAAGTAAATGTAATTTTCAGAGATATTCGTATTCACGACAAGTTAGTCAATATGTCAATATTTCATTTGGTATCCTATAGTGGAGGCACTGCCGATGCGCCAACCGAAGTGGGTTCGAGTTATAAAGGTTTTTTGTTTCAGAATATTTCCATTGCAGGAATGGCCTCCGGTAATAAACAAAGGATTTTGGGTTGTGAAGCCGCACCTTGGTATGGTGGGTTAATTTTTGATAATGTAACTATTGGAGGTACAAAAGTTACAAAGCAGAATTATACAACTTACTTTAATACCAACGAATATGTAAAGTATCTTTTGTTTGCAATGCCCCAGGATGTTACATTGACAACCAATGCGGATCCTGCCAAAGGAACTGTTACTCGTAATCCCGATCAAAGCACTTACCTCGAAACATCAGAAGTAACTCTAAACGCTACAGGTAAGTCGGGATATATTTTTTCTCATTGGACTGACGATTTAACGGGTACAACCAACCCCGTAACGGTAGTTGTTGATAAGAATATGACCATAACAGCTAATTTTGTTGAGCCGGATTTTAGCCAGGATATTGAAATTGTGGCGCCTGGTACTAATTCGTTTACAATTCCTGTCGGTATTGATAGTGTAACTGTAAAACTATGGGGCGCAGGTGGTGCTGGAGGTTCAGCTTCAAATGCTACAAATCCTGTTCAATCGCGTGGTGGTGGTGGCGCAGGAGGTGGTTTTGCTCTTGTTAAGAAAAAAGTAACTGCAGGTCAAGTCTTGAGTTATACAATTGGCGCGGGTGGTATTGCTGCACCATTGGGTTTTGCTAATAATACTGTTAATGCGGTTCAGAATGGAGCTCAATCAAGTGCAAGTATTAACTCCATAGTTGTTGGTTTAGCCAAAGGCGGTCCCGGAGGTCAAAATATTGCTGGTGTAGCCGGGAGTGGGACAGGAGGCGCTGCCCCTCAATCAGGAAATACAGGCGACAAAGTTTATTATGGTGGAAATGGCGGTACAGCAAATTCGAGTAGTACCGGTAGTGGTGGTGGTAGTGCTGGTGCAGCAGGTAATGGCGGCAATGCAACAATTGGAAGCACTGCTGGTGGTATAGCAGGTGCTGGCGGTGGTGCTGTCGGTGGCAACGGAATTAATTCTACAAATGTTGGTAATCCGGGTAATGATCCCGGAGCCGGAGGCTCGGGAGCTGCTGTACGCATATCGGCAAATACTAGCATGAAAGGTGGTGATGGCGCTGATGGTAAAATTATTTAATGATTATCCGCAAAGTATGCAGTCTTGAATTTTATCTTTTCTATAAGTTATATGCTTAAAGTTCGATTTGTACGAAGTAGTAAGTG
>JFJP01027092.1_pt1 | contig 24392 bp, 17 predicted proteins | sample 431651 | NCBI WGS metagenome assembly JFJP01 (sample SAMN02602958, study PRJNA72255) | Microbial mat metagenome, whole genome shotgun sequencing project. | biome: fresh water; feature: sink hole; material: water; isolation source: purple microbial (photo- and chemosynthetic) mats found in...
CAAAGGGTCAATTCTCCCTCTTACTCACTCGCAACACTACAAAAACCCTCCTTTTCACCTTCGAAGAATCGATTTTTTTTCAATTCCATGAGATTTTCCTCACAAAATGCATCCTTGATTCCTTTCAAAAGGATTTTAAACTGATAAAAATGATAGGAAAAGGCTCATTTGCGAAGGTTTATCTCGCACAAAGGCATAGTACAAAAGAATTCTTTGCAATAAAATCCTTCTATAAAGAACAAGTGCTTTCTCAGCATTGTGGTCGTGAGGCTTTATTGAACGAGATCTTTATAATGAGGAAACTCTCAGGGAAAAAAGACCTTTTAAAGATATATGAGGTATATGAATCAAAGAATTCGATCTATTTTGTGATGGATTTGTTAGAAGGTGGCGAGCTTCTTCACGATTTAAACCCCGAATCACTGTATAAAGAGAGTAAAATAGCGAGTATTTTGAAGAATTTATTAGAAGCTTTGAAATATATGCATGGAAAAAGAATTATTCATAGAGATTTAAAGCCAGAAAATATCCTATTAAGATCTAAAGAAAATTATAGTGATTTAGTCATCGCAGATTTTGGCTTAGCGACGTGTGTGCCGACAAAAGAGAAAAAGGTCGTGTTTAAAAGATGTGGTACTCCGGGGTATGTTGCTCCAGAAGTTCTGTTTTATAAGGATGAATTACCTTTTTATGGTGAGAATAGTGATGTTTTCGGCGTTGGTGTCATATTCTATACAATGTAATAAAATTTTATTGAGTTAATTTTTTTTTTTATTTATTGAAATCTTTTATGAAATTTTCGTTTTTTCAAATAAAATTAAAAGAAATGTCATGTATATAGGGTCACAGGTGTACGGCCTTTTAAAGGCATTGATGCCCATGAGACTTTGGTACTGAATAGAAAATGCAAGATAAATTACGGGCTGCATAATATCAATAAATTAACGGATTATGGAGTCGATTTATTGAAGAGAATGCTGAATCCGAAAGGAGAAGAGAGATTATCGAGCAAAGAAGCACTTGAACACCCTTTCTTCAAATTAACTCCACAAGAACATGATAAAAACTTCGAGGAAAATATGATTTTAACAATTTTTTCATCGAAAATCCTCAAAAAAGAAGAAAAGTATTTTTATTTTGTGATGTTTTATTAGAATTTGTTTAGAAAAGAACTGGATATAAAGGTAAATTCAAATGAATCAGTGAGCAAAATAACCCATCCAATGTACGATTCAACTAACAAATTATTCAAAACCTCCTCCAACAACTTCGAGTACAATAATAACTGCTACCACGGAAAGCTCGAAACTCTGAACGATTCTTCTAAGTTTATTTCATCAAAAGGTGATAACGAGAAATCTCCTTTGAATAACTCGCGATTTTCAAGAGAAAGACAAATTTCTGATAAATCTGACTTTAATTTCGGAGCTTTATGCAGAAAATCAGATGGGAATTTAAATCGAAATAATGAAGAAGAATTACAAAAGAAAGGAAGAAATTCTTTATCGCCGATTTATAAGTTTGGAGGAAATAAGGTGAATGAGATCTATAAATTGGCGATTATGAACCAAAAGAAGAAGAATGATGTTAATTTTAACAAAGAAAAATAAAAATTTATAACAAATTTGAGTGTTTTTTTGTAATTATTTAAAAAAAGATCAAAGAATTTTAATTAAAAACAAAATAAATGAAAAAAAACTAAGAAAAAATTAATTTTTTATTGATAAATAACAGAAAAAAATCTATTAAAAATGATGCCAACTTTTCAAGAACCTACGATTCTTCGAATCCCTTCAATTACAAAGCAAACCAGCTTTCCTGATTCCAATTATGCATTTTCTTCACAAAACCCTATAATTATCAATAAATATTCACCTTCTTATGTTCCTCCTGATTCTCCTTATGAAATTCTTCCGAAATCTGGCTCTTTGAGCAATGAAAGGAATTTAGAAGAGAAATTATTGAAAGAAAACCAGATTCTCGCAAATGTTTTGAAGATTCGCACAAATGAAATAGAGGATTTTGAGGAAATTAACATGAATTATAAAATAAAGTTTAAGAATATAGAAGAAAAGATTGAAGATTTACTTGGAAAAAACCAGAAACTCAACGAAGCTCTTGAGAAAACACTAGAGAATAACAGGGATTTAAAAGAGAAAATTGAGGAGATTCTTAGAGAAAATAACAAATTGCTTAAAATTACCAATGAAATAACTGATAAAAATCCAGTTAAAAAGCTAGAAAAAGACAGAGAAAATATTGAGAATTTCGATAAAGAAAATCTCGAAAACTTGCAAAATGATCAATTAAACCTTACAATTCGTGAACAATTCAAAGAACTTGATGTTTGGAAGGAGAAATACAAAGAAAAAGCAGAAGAATCTATGAAAACTGAAGAGAAAATCACGCTTTTAAGCAGAGAAAACGAGAGATTGAATCGAGTTTTATTGGAAAAATACACAGAAACCAACACTTTTTCGAATAAAATCAAGACTATTGAAGAGAAAATCGTGAGTTTAGAGCTCGAAAATCAACGTTTAAAGAAAAATAAGATTCTTGATGAAAAAGTAAAAGAAAATCAGGTTTTTTCTGAATTCGAGGAGAAAATCGAGGTTTTAATCAATGAAAACAACAAATTAACTGAATCTATTGATAAAATTGTTGAGAAACATCGTTTAGAAAGAAAGAATTTAGAAGAAGAAATGGCAATTCTCAGAGAAAAAACTCAAGAAAACATGATAAAAGGACGAAGTTTTGAGAATAAATTGAAGATTATGTTGATTGAAAATGAGAAATTAACAGAAATTATCGATAGAAAGAATAGGGAAATATCGGCTTTCGAAGAAATTGAAGAGAAAATCGAATCGCTTGTAAAAGAGAATGAAAAACTTAATAAAGGGGTCATTGAAAAGAGGAATGAGGTCGAATATTGGAAAAAACGCTATTTTGATCAGATTTAAAATAGGGGATTTTTATAGAGATTTTATGTATATTTATCATTATTTTTTAAAGAGTATTTTTTGGAAAAAAAATGGCTTTTGAATGGAATAAAAAAGGGTTTTTTTTAATAATTTAAGAAAAAATCAACTTTATTCATAATTTTTGATTTTTTTTAAGATAGATTAGCTTTTGCTTAAAAAAAGCCCTTCTTTTGATTATATTGATAAAATAAATGTGAAAAAGCATGTTTTTCTTACACAAATAATGATAAGAATAAAACTCAACATATTATTCACATTTTTAATAAATTAACCATTTTTCTCCACGTTTTTAATCTCATTTCTTTTTAAAATTCTTACACGTAACAATTTTCCTTTAAAAATCCCAATAAAAAAATCTTTCAAATAAAAAAAATTCAAAAATTTCCTAAAAATGAGACTAAAAACCTATTTAATTTCTTCTTTTTTCCTCGTATTTTTCTTCACAATCGCAAATTCCGCAGTAATTGGCATAGATTTCGGCAGTGAATTCTTAAAAATTAGCTTAATAAGCCCAGGAAAATCCTTTGTAATTATTGAAAACACCACAGCGAAACGAAAAACCCCATCTGCAGTAAGTTTTATCATTATTTTATAAAGAGATATCGCGTTTTAGATTGCGTTTGTCAACGGAGAAAGAGTTTATGAGGCAGATGCTGTGAATAAAAGGAGTAAAAACCCACAAAACACCTTCGTTTTTATCCAAAAATATCTTGGAGCTCTTTCCAATAATGTCAAAATCTTTGAAGTCGCCAAACAAAACTTTGAGGATTATCTCACAGAATTAGACCCTGTATTTTCAAAAAAGGACTTTTTTTAAATTGAAAAAGATAAAATTTATGAGCTTTTTAACAAAAGCTTGGAAGTTTTTTCATCCCCTTTCTTATTTTAAAATACCCTCTTTTTAGCCTTTAAAGCTTATTTTTATATAAAATCTCCCTTTTTGACTTTATACTCTCTTTAAAGCTTATTTTTAAATAAAATCTCCCTTTTTTCCTTTTTGCTCTTTAAAACTCCTTTATTTTTTTAAAAAAGGAGAGAAAAACCCTGATTTTTGAGCTTTCGAACTTCAAACTTCACGATGAGCAAGCCGAAGAGCGTGTTTTCCTTTCAGTTGAAGAAATCACGGCAATGATCCTTAAGCATGCAAAAGTCCTTTCTGAGAAGCAAGGCGGTATAGAAATAAAAGACTGCGTGATAACGATCCCTAGCAATTGGAATCTCGATCAGAAACGAGCATTATTAGACTCAGCTTCTTTAGCAGGCCTTCATGTTCTTTCCTTTATGCATGAAAACACAGCAGGAGCCTTATTTTATGGCATAGAAAGGAACGATAATGAGACCCATACTGTTTTGTTCTATAATTTAGGCTCTTCGAACTTACAAGTGAGTCTCGTTGAGTATATATCAGTGAATTCTACAGATAAAAACTATAAAAAACCTATAGAAACAGTGAAAGTCCTTGCTGATTTCGTTGAGGAAAAAGTATCAGGATTGGCTTTTGATCGTATTTTAGCTGAGCATTTCGCAGATATCTTCGATAAATCACCTGCAAGACAGCATAAATCCTCTATAAAGAACATTAGTTCAGCGATGATAAAGCTTTTGAGAGAATGCAATAAACTTAAGGAAGTTCTCAGTGCTAATAAAGAAAGTCCTTTCTATGTAGAAAACCTCTATGATGGAGAGGATTTCAAAGGACATATCAAAAGAAGTGTCTTCGAAGATAAATCTTCGCATTTATTCACAAAATTAACAGAACCCATTGATTATGTTTTGAAAAAAGCCAATAGAACTTTGAAAGATATTAGTAGAATGGAGATTCTTGGTGGTGCTGTGCGAATCCCTAAAGTTCAACAGGTTCTTAATGATTATCTCAATGGAATAGAATTAGGAGCTCATTTGAATGGAGATGAGGCTATGGCTTTCGGAGCGGCGTTTCATGCGGCTAATTTAAGCCATTCTTTTAAAGTCAGACCTGTTTGGCTGTATGATGGCAATAACTTCGAAATTGAACTGGTTTTGAAGGATTTAGATGAGAATCTGAATGAAAATGAAGAGAAATTCGAGAAGAAAGTCACGATTTTCCCTTATAAACAGAGGTTCAGCTCGAAGAAAGTTGTGACGTTAACACATGCGAAGAATCTCCATTGCGAATTATTGAAGAAATTCGAAGATGGACATGAAGAATCGTTGCTGAGTGTGAATTTCACTAATATTTCAGAAATTGCGCAGGTTCTTTCTTTTATATATGAATTTTATCAATAAAAAGGGATTTTTTATAAAGAATGAGAAATATTCTGCTTTGGGAAAACCAAGAATTCATATGCAATTCGTTTTATCATCAACTTGGCCTTGTGTAGAAATAGAAATGGTATATAAATAACCCAATGAATATCTTATATTAAATACATTTAAAGGCTGAAGCTTCTTTAGAAGAGAGTAAACTTGTAGAGTATGAAGAAGTGGTGAGAGGTTCGAAGAAAAAAGGGAAGGAGAACAATGAAACTGAGGCAGGGAACAGTGGGGAGATGAATGACACTGAGAAGAACGGAACAGAGAATGGAGAAGATAATAATTCAAATAACAGCAATTCTCAGAACGAAACACAAAAGAAGGTTTTTTTTCTTATTATTTTTTTTAATTTAATTGTCAAAATTTCTTTTCAATTAATTTTATTTGTAATGAATATTCTTTGAACTTCTTTAATAATCTTTTTTTTTTATATAAAAGCAAAAGAAAAGAGTGATCACTCATTATATTCCTTTGAAAATGAAGGTTAAAAATGAGGGTTTGAGCGGTCTCACCCAAGCCCAATTCGAACTGAGCAGGAAAAAACTCATCGAATTCGACAAACATGAAGAATTCCTCAGAAAGAACTCCGAATCCAAAAACAAGCTCGAATCATTCATTTACAAAGTGCGAGACTATCTCCAAGAGGAAGATTTTCTTAAACATGCATCTCCTATTGATAAAGATCAATTAACATCTCTTATTGCCGAGGTTTTCTTTATTAAATTTTAAAAAATTTTCCTAATTTGATATAACTTTCTTTTATGATCAGAATGACGAATGGCTCTATTCAGATGAAGCCTTTGCATCAAACTACACGGAATTCAACAAGCGCTTCCATAAAATGTACAGCACAGCTTCTGACGTTACCCACCGCCTCGAAGAAGAAAAGAAAAGACCGAAAGCTGTAGCGAATGCCTTCAGCAAATTAACAGAATATGAGAAAAAAATCGCAGATTTGAGCAAAAGCATGCCTTGGGTTAATGAAACTCATAAAACCCCTGCTTTAGAAGAAATCAATAAAATGCGAGAATGGATTGATGAGAAAACCATTTCTCAAAATAAAAAACCATTGTATGAAGACCCTGTTTTCCTTGTATCCACTTTAGAGTATAAGCTAAAAGATATAAAGGAAGCCTATATCAATTTGAAGAATATCAAGAAGCCTAAAGAGAAGAAAAAGGTTTTTAAATGATTTTTCTCTCTCTCCATAGATTTTTTTTTGTGAATATATATTGAATTTTATTGTTTTTAGAAAGAAGAAGAGAAAAAAAATGAAGACGAAGATGAACTTGAAAAAAAAACCAAAAAAACTAAAGAAAGTGAAGAAAATAATCTCAATGAGGAAAAAGAACAAGTTCCCAAAGAAGAAAATGAAGAACAAATTCCTCAAGAAGAAGATAAAGAAAGACATCATTATGACCAAGACTTAGAGGAAAAGAACCCTGATCACGAGCAAGTGAGCGAAAGAGAAGATTTATAAAGAAGAATTTAAATATCATTTATTTGTTCTATAAATTTCTCAAAAACATCTTAAAAACCGAGAAAAAAATTTAAGACAAAAAGGAAAATTTTATAAACAAAATTTAATTCAAAATTTTATTAAGAAGCAATTTATCTGAAATATTGTTATTTGCGATCAAAAGCTTCTCGAAAAGCTTCCAAATCTTCTTGTAAAATCCTTTATATTTTTCATTATCTTCAAATTTCCAGAAACCTGTTGAAAATATCATTAAATTCATTAAAAAATTCATTGATATTTACCTATATGAGCTATACAACAAAATAGCATAATAAACTCTTTGAAATTAATGGTCTCATTTTTTCCGTCTTTGAAAATCATGAAAATCTTTATAATCTTATAACTATTGCAAACGTAGGGGATAATTCCGTATTCTTTGCAAAACTTCAAAAACTCCTTTAAATAGATAAAGGAAAATGGCGATTTCTGAATATCATAAGTCTCATAAAGAGAAAAAACCTAATAAATTCAAAAAAATTCAATTTTTTTTGAATTTTGAAAAAAAACTCGATTTTTTAAAAATAAAATACATGTTTCAAAAATTCATCGTTTTGAAATAACAGATTAACAATCGGATTTTCATAAGGGTTTTGTCCTTTATAAAAGACTTGTATATTATCAACATTGAATTCAAGCGAATTGAGATTAATCCTTCTATAACAAGGTATTAAATAATCTTCAATAAATCGTTTAAAAGCCAGATCTTGTTCCTTTTGTTCTTTGAAGACTTTTATATTTCCTTTAGATAATTTCGATATTTTGTAAAGAATCTCAATAAATTGCTTCAAAGAACAACGAGGCTTTGTTCCAACAATCTTTGAGAAAATTATTTGGAGGTTTGTCTGAGAAAAAGCTGTTATTTTCTTAAAGAGCTCAAAATCTTTGGCGAATTTCATCAATTGACGCTGAGAAACAGTCATTTCATCAGCTTTTTTCACAGCATAAATCAGGAAAATCTTCTTTAGAAGGTCTATTTTAAATAAAATAAAGAAAAATTGCTAAGAAAAAGAGAAAAAATCAATAAATTCAATGAAAAAAGCTCTTTACAGAAAAAGGGTTTCCCGAATTTCGAGACTAAAACATCGCGAATTTCTTTTTCCTTTTCTTCACAATCGATTTCTTCGAAATTGATGATATATTCCAACGCTAAATCAGTGTTTTCAAGACCAAAATCCTCGTTTTTTAAGTGGACATTGAACTTTATCTGCTCAACACTATGTAGGATCTTTATATAAAAGTCATATAATTCATGTTTATTTGCGAATTTCCTTTCAGTTTTCTTCATTGAATTTATCGTTGTTCGAGCTCCTGATTTCAAAGGACTTGATAAAGAAGGGTTTTTCTCTCGAATTTCCATATTTCTTTCAGTTTGTTGAGCTTTTTTCCGAATAACTTTAAGAAAAATCAAAGGAAAAAACCAAAGCTTTTATCATTGAAAATCTTTTGACAAGTGAAATGGTGATAAAATTTGGGGTTTATAGAATGTAATTTCGGAGTATAAACCTGATTCTCGTTGTTTTCCGGGATTAAGAACTTTTTCAGAAGAGCTGTTTCTTTTCGAACATCGATTTTATCGTCGAATTCTGAATTTTTCTCAAGAACTGCTGGAAGAGTCCTATTTATCTTGATTTCTTTCCTAAATTAATGATTTTTATAAGGAAAAACTCAATAATTTTTTAATAGAAAAAACTGAATGTGAATTTTTCTTTGAAAAAACAATGAAAAAAATCAATGAATTTTATTTTTTCTTAAAATCTCATTGAATTTTTCTATGAAAAAAGCTGATAAAATAATGAATTTTCCTTCAAAAAAACCAAAAGAAATTCCTACATAATGTTCGGAGATTGCGTTTCAGTAGGTTTTTTCTCAGGAGTATTCAAATTCTGTTTAAATCGATAAGAATTCGGGCTCATAAACCGATTTTTCCCATCTTTTATAGCTTTATTCACGTTTTTTTTCGTTTTTTTCGCCTTAACCTCTGAAGAAATAAAAGAAACAGGATTTGAGCTATTTGTTAAAGTCGTTTCCTTTATTTCTTTTGAATTTCGTCGAGAATGTAGTGGTTTTTTTGGAGAATTCTCGAATTTATAAGGCTTTGGAAAAGGAAATTTAGCGAAATTTTCGATGTTTTCTTTAAGAATCATTGATTCTTGGCTTATTCTTTCTGGTTTTAAAGGAGATTCTTCATAAATTTCTCTTTCTTTTTCAATGGAAACTCCCATAAGATTATTTTCTGGAGTGGCTTCTATTGCAGAGATCTGGGTGTGAAGATTCTCGAGAATTTCGGGGTTTTTTTCGAAGTTTATTGGAATTAATTGATCATTTGAATGGAAAATCAAGGAAATTTCGGATTTTTGATTCTTTTCTATGGGATTCGCAAAATAAACCTCATTTTTACTGATATTTTGCTTGCTTTTCAAGTTGATTTCTCTAGAAGATTGAGACTTTTTAAGGTTTTCTTTAAGGGTTTGAGGTGTTATTTGTGAAGTTTGGGGCTTTTTGAGGAATTTAAGAAGCTTTTGATTCATTTTAAATTGTGAGTTTTTAAGGACTTTTTTTTCCGTTTAAGAATTTTGCTTGTTTTTTAAAAGGAATTTTTTATTGATAATTAATTTTCAAGCGTTTTTTCAGATTAAATGAAAATCTGAAAATTTTTTCTTTTCAGAAAAAAAGGATTAATTTTTGAATGAAATATCATGAATTTTTTCTTTCAAAAGAAATCAGAAAATTATAAATCATTTTTTTTTTTTATAAAACAAATTTTATTTTATTCCACTTCATTTCAGTTCAAATATAAAAATTTCTCATGAAACTAACTTAAAAACTACAAATAATACAGTAATTGTCTGATTTTATTTTAATTCAATTCAATTCAATTCATTTCATTTCAAATAAAAATAAAAAATCTAAAAAAATCTAATGAAAATAACTCAAAAACGACCTCCTTTCCTCGAAGTAGACAATATTTCCGAGCCAAAAGTCCTTCCGCTTACCACAAACAACATGTTTTCTTCCCATTGTTTCGCTTTCCCTCCAGTCACCACAGATATTGAATATGTTCCTTTTGATCGCGTTTATTACGAGAACCAGCCAGTCAAGACGATACAATATGTATCTGTAGCGAAGAAGGTTATTGATTATATGCCAATTGAAAGAAAAAGACCATGTTATTCTCCTGGAAGAATTCAACAATATTCAATGACTCCAATGAATAGAAGTGCAGTCCCTTTTCAAGCAATTAACTATCAAAATAGAGCTATTTATTCAGGAAATGGTCCTTTCAAAACGCCTCAGAATCTGAATCGAAGTGTTTTTGTAGAAAATAGTCCTGTAAATACACAAGAAAATAGAGGGGTTTATTATTTGAGAGATAGTCCTTTAAATATACAAGAGAATAGAGGTATTTATGTGAGAAATAGCCCTTTAAATTCTGTTAGAGGTATTTATGTAAGAAATAGTCCTTTATTTGTAACGGGACCACAAATGGTTAATCAGAATATTGTTGATTATGAAAGAAATGATATGGTAAAGAGACAGCATTTTGTGAACGAAACAGATGAAAAAAATGTTGAATTTGAGAGAAAAGAGGGAGAATTTGTGCTTAATGAAGAAAAAATTATCGTTGAAATGCAGAATCAAGAGAAAAATTTCAATGAAATTTTTGTTGAAGAAGAAGATTTGCTTTTGCCAAGAATAGTGAAGAATGAATTGGTTTGTTTAGAGGAATTTGTTTATGATATTGTTAATAAATATGAGGGGGAAAATAACAGAATTATAAGTGAAGAAAAAGAGATTAAGGAGCAAGTCCAAACCAATAAAGAAGAAAATCTCAAAGAAAATTATGATAAAGTTGAAGAAAATGATGAAAAATTGGAAATTGCTAGAAAAAGTGATGAAAATCAAGAAGAAAAACCCCTAGAACCAATTGAAATAAATGAAATAAATGAGAATTATCTCTTAGAACTCGAAAGCGACCAAAACGAAGCATTTTTTCCTTCAAAAACAACCAAAGAACCTCAATTTGCCTTGAGAATATCACAAGGTTTTTCTTAATTTCTTCATAAATTTTTTGAATTTATTAAAAAAATAAAGGAATTCCTCATAATGTTTCTTTTGTCCCACCAAATAGATTAAACTCTCCAATGTATTTAAATAATCAAATAATTGGAAGAAATAGGCTTCAAAACATTGAAAATGTTAATAAAGCAAATATTATCGATAATAACTCAAGACATTCCCCATCACACTCACAGAATTTCGTTGTGAATAACAATTTTCAAAGATTGCAATCCATTGAAAACGTGCAAAACAATGGGATTATCATGAATTCTACAATGCAAAACCAGCCAACTCCTATACATTTCATTAGACAGAACCCTTTTCAAAGACTACAAACCATCGAAACTGTACAAAAAGACAGCATAAATTTCAATAATCTCACAAATTCCTCAAATTTTGGTGCAAATCTTCAAATAAATAGCCAAAATCTTACATTGAATCAATTAAATTCATTAGAATCTCCAATGGAAAATCGATTTTATAATGCAAGATTGCTCGAAAATCAATATAAGGTGGATTTTGGCTTAATATCTCAATTGAAATCGAATCCTTCTCCCAAAAAATTGGTAAAAATCGAAGAAGCTCCTAAAATGAATAAAGTTAGCAATAGAGTTCTTATGCCGCCCATAAGACAAGGAGGGATTAAAAACACTTTTCAAATGCCAACTTTAAGACAAACTAATAATGAACATATTCTTGAAGCTTTGAGGAATCAGGCACAAACTGGAGCAGGAGGAGTTAATTATTATGTTTCGCCTTATTTAGCTGGATATTTAAAAAACTAATAGGGAAAATTAGATAAATAAGAAAAAATTCATTTAACTGAGAAAAAATTCATTTAAAGTAAAAAAATAAGAAAAACAATGAAAATTCGAGGAAAACTTATCAATTATTATCAAAAATGTTCGTTGAATGTTAAAATCAGAAAAAAAACAAATAAACTTATCAATAAAATAAAACTTGATTTATAATTTATCTTATCATCAAAAAAACCATTAAAAAAAAAAAACCATTCTTAAACGCTGCTCGATTGAAGAATGGTCTTGCTCTTCTCTACCGCGCTTCCCAATGTTTCATCTGAAGTTTGCTTCTCTTTTTCTTCGTCTTTGCCGCCTCCAACACCAGCTCCAGCTCCAATTGGTAATAAAGAATTGATCACAGATCCAAACGAAGATCCAACAGCAAATCCTTGAATTCCCAGGAAGATAAACACAAATACCAAGAAAAGTATAATAATCAAAGAAGTCAATGCGACCATTAACATGCTTTTCGAGATTCCTAGTGCTTCTAACGTCATATTTGTGTTTTTCTCAGTAAGATATTGCAAAGCACTTGCGAATTCTTCTTCAGTTAATTCTTCATCATTTTCACTAGTACCTCCTTTCTTTAAAGAAGCAAAGATCTCAGTAACTCGATGGTCTGTTAAATTTATGTTTAATCGACGAGCTAAAGCCGTGAACTCTTGTTTAGAAATAGCTCCGCTTGAGTCTCCTTCCCGATCAGTTGCTACAAAGACTTCATGTGTAGTAGCAGTTCCTGCCTGTATTTTCTTGATAATATCAGCTAATTCACTTTCACCAGCCTTTGCTTTTGTTAAAGGAGCTTCTTCAATAGCCACCGTCTTTTTGTAAACGTTCATTTGCTTTGCATTTTCTAACGCTTTATTGAAAATTCGCAATTTCTGAGAATCTGAGTCTAATCTTATCAACAAAGGTTCTAAATAATTTATATCGAATTGCACTAGTTTAAAAATAGCCTCAATTTCAGGGATTTGGAGCTCTAATAACTGGTTTTTCGGTATGACTTCTCCTTGTTCTTCTTGTTTATCTTCTACAATGGTTGATCCTTTTTTACCCAAAGCAACTGCAGGTTTCTTCGAACTGCCTTTTTTCTTTGTAGAGGATTTGAGTGCTTTGGTGGCTTCTTCTCTATCAGTCCCTGTAATAGCACATAAAAGATCAATAATTGTTGATTGGAACTTCGGATCTGCTAGTGTTTTCACATTGAAATTCGCTAATATTGTGAGGTTTTTATTTATTTCTGTCAAAACTCCCTTATTAAGATAAGGTTTAATGCAATATTTCTCCAAAAAAGCTTGATCTAAGACTTTGAATAAGGTTTCTAGCAATTTGGGTGATTTTTTATTGGAGATTTGTGAGCCGGAAATGTCGAATCCTGTTAATAAATTGAAGATATCATAGACTAAATCCATTTTTTCGAATTGCATTTTACTCAAAACCATTTTTAAAACTCCTAAGGCTCCAATCAGAATATCGTCAGATGGCTTATTTCCCTTGCCTTTCTTCTGTATAAGCACACATAATCTCATCCAAAGATCGAAAATCATCAGGTTTTTCTTTCGAGCTTCATTGATTTCAGAGCCATATTTCACAGGATTCAGCAAATTGATGCAAGTCGGTAAATTTTGAATTAGACTTAAAGGCCCGATATTCAATTGTGCTGATTCTTCAGCTTTTTTATCAATTCCACTTTTGCTTTTCTCAGCTTTTTTCGTGTTAAATAGCAATGAATATGATTGTAAAGTGAAATTCATCACGAATTTCATACTGGCATCATCTCCGAGTTTTTTCAAATATCGTCCAGTGAAAAAAGGCTCGAATTTACTGATCGGATCATTAGAAGGGCCGCTTTTCGAGAAAATTGTAGAAATGGAAAGCATCCAGTCTATATAATGCGAGTGAGGACCTTTCATCTTATATTGATTAATTTGATTCACGAAGGCATGGCTTAATTTATTCGAAGGGTGCTTCAATTCCTTCAAAGCATTGCGATAATTTTGATCATCATTTGCCATAGAATCATCAATTTGGGATGCTCCTAATTTTTTTGGTGAAGCTAAAGCCTTTTTCAGCTTTTTAGCTTGATTGGTTTTTCTTATCGTCTGAAGAATTTTGCCTAAGAAAATCTTCAATGAATCTCCTATGACTTTAGGGTCAATTTTGGCTTTAGAGTCTTTTTCATTCAAAGCATCCCAATTCGATAAAATAGGACTCATATTCTTCCACATATAGAAACTTTGCATAAGACAATAGAGCTCAGTATTTGCGCTTTTCTCGTCATCAGAAGAGTCTAAACCTTTTAATAATTCGACAATATTCCAATATTGCATCCCAAGCACCAATGAGGATAATTTTCCTTCTAATTCCTCTTTATTCTCGAGACCTTCTGGCAAACAAATTATCTTCAATTCTTTGAATTCTTTAGCTCGAGTCTCGAGATCAAGGGATTCTGGACGAGATTTTATTAGTTTCGGGTTCAATTTATTCGGTTTTAATGAGGCAATAACCCTTAAATTCTTCAAATCCTGAGGGTTATTTGCAAGGTTCAAAATTTTCAAAACATCATAGAAATCTGGTGAGTTCAACATGAAGAAAATCGAGAAATCTCCATCAAGGATGTTATTGATGATCTGGAACAATAAGTTCAAGCGATCTCTGTTTTTTATATTGTCCTTTTGATCATCAGTTTTATCGTCTTTATCACCTTGTTCGCCAAACATATCACAATTAGGAATATTGATGAGATTTATGTTAGCAGGCACATTGTCCGGGAACTGGAAAATAGCGATTTTGAATAATTCCAAATAGAAAGAAAGACTGTTTTTCTGCATATTTATTGAGAAAGTTGTTTTATCGCGAAGATTATAGTATTCAGGGTTCAAATTAGATTCTGCTCTCAAACTGTAAATATCGAGATTATTGATCAAATTGCTTAAAGCATTGGCAGCATTTACATTGAGCCCTTTCTTCGTTTTGCTTTCTTCAATTAATTCATCTAAATAAGTAGTACTTCCATTAGAAACTTCCATTATCTTCTTAAAGACTTCTATCTCTAATTTTGTTAATCCCGTGATCTTGGATATCAAGAACTCCGCTGAACTAATATCTGGGACATTATTCATTGTAGAAGCACTTAACTTCATGAACTTTTCAAAAACCTGCTCATTATCGCCAAAAGAAGAATAAAATTTCTTTATAGTATCAGCATTTCCATATAAAAATCGGATTATTTCTATTAGGGATTTACGATTAGAAGCCAGTCCTGCACCACAAGAAGTTATATAGCTTTCGCAACTGACAACATTATTCTCATTGATATTATTCGCAGAAGCGTTCAGTCCTAAAAGCCCATAAAGATAAGGGACTATTTCACTATATCTGATGGTAAAGAAGGTATTTGATTCAGTAATACTGGAATAATGACCTCTGAAAAGACCGACCAATAATAAGTATTCATCAGAATCGAATAATTTATTCCATTTTTCCTGACTTGTCACCACTTCTCCCCATTCAACTCCTGATCTCAGATCATATTTATCAGCATGTATGCTTTGTAAATACATCTTAATATAATTTAGTCTCGATTTCGCAATATCGCCTTCGAAGTAGAAATCCTCTTCATTGAAATCCATCAGTGAATTGCCAGAAGCAACATCGAATAATAAAGGCATCCATTTAAACCTATGATTAGCAGGGAAACTCGCATAAATAACGTTCTCAGGCTCTGTGTTAATCTCGTAATAATTCTCATTTTCTATCGCAGTTTCCAAAGAACCAAGGTTATATACACGGAAATATCGTCTTTCTCTCGCCTCTTTGAAATTGCTCAAAACACTCCAAATCTTCTTTAATTTCGCTACCATCACATAGTAACTCAATTTTTTCGCATCGTTCTTATATCTTTCTGTTATGCCTGTATAGTCCTTTTGGAACTCAAAATCATTGTATTGTGCAGTGACATTTGCTCTGATCATATGCTCTCCTCTAATGCAGAATCCAGCAGAAAGTCCTACTAATTGCATCACTCTATATTTACTAAAGGAATTCATAAAGGTCTTATGGAAAGAATTCTTCTCAATCATTGTTAAAAGAACGTCTAATTTATAAGTGAAAAGCTTGTAATGATCTTCTCCTCTATCGTTATAATCATGAAGATTGAAATAGGCGTTTCTTATCTCGACGATAGTGGCTAATGCGCACATTGTGAACTCATTACCATTACGATCTTCGAAAAAGCTTTGAATTCGTGGAAGAGCCCATACATCCTTTTTTTTTTTTTTTCCACCAAGAAGTGCGGGATCTTCTTCTTCATTCTCATTATCTCTGGGATCTTCAAGGATTTCACTAACTGCATTTATCACATTTGAAATGATTTCAGGGAAAATCGACTCCAAAAGCTCAACGATTTGATCTTTAATTGGACCTTCTTCGTATGTACTTAAAAAAGTTTCGAGACTCACATTGTTCTTTGAAGCCTGAATGCAGAATTCGTCAATTTCTTTCACTTGGGAAGCAACTGCTTTCTTTCGGATACTCATCAAGGCAGCTTGTTTCAAAGCATCTGTGATATTCTGATCAGTGAAATTTTTGTCTTTATCAGGCCAAAAGTTCAGGATTTCAGCAGGAAGCAAGTGTTTTTTTGCTAGATCTTCTAATTTATCTTTTGATTTCGCCCAATTTGCCCATAAAAGCTCAGTTAAGCCTTTACTGGTCGTTTTGTAACCTCTCCAGGATTCATTAATAATTGCTGAATCATGATCTAATTTAACGTAATCCTTCTTTGTTTTATCAGGATTTGGTAATGTGATATCTTTGAAGCTCGGGTCATTCAAGAAATTGGTATAATTTGTGACATATTCCATATCGTATAAAATCTCTTTGAAGGCAGTGGGGGTTTCGATATAATTCAAGACGATCATAAGAATAATCAAAGGATTCAAGAAAGGGTCCTTGTAATTCTTGTTAAAATAATACAGTTCCCATACATAATCCCAAACATTGATATCGCCGAGATATAAGAAAGTCCATATAGGACTAATATCCAGGCTTTTATACAGACAAAATACTGCATAAGATCGTGAAGAGTTTGGGTTCATAAAATCAGGATCATTAGGCTGTATTCCTTTCTGTAAATTCTTATAATATTGTCTAAAAAGAATATTGATCGAAATGTCCTGGTTTCTATGTGAAATGGTACCACATAGTCCCATGAGAAACTCTTGATAATCAGGAAGAATATCAGAGTTCTTTGGAAATAGGAAATTATAAGATGGAATATCGCTCAATTTTGCTAGTAAAGAAAAATCTCCATGTAATAAAAATGAGGCTAATAAGACGAGTTCTTTATCAACAGCCATTGCATCTAATAGAGTCCCTGCGATATCAATCTTCTTATGTGCTTTGACCCAATTTTTTGCAGGATCTTCATAGATTTCAAGCACTTGGTCCAAAGCTAAAAGACTTTTAATAATCGATTCATCTTCGCCGATTTTATCTTTATCGAGACCTAAAGTCTCAATAATCCATTTAATATCGTCATTATCATAACAACCGTAAAGAAGTTTAAAGAATGTTAACATTTCTGCATTTTTCACATTGATTTTACCTAAAGCAGATTTGAAATCAGTGTTGCTACACACAGAAACAATAATCTCTGCTTTTTCTGCAAATGTGCAATTTATTATACGAGTTAAACCTGAACCGAATTCAATAGCTTCAGTGCTTAAGCCTAATTCCTTCGAAAGAACTTGTGCATTATAATCTTCTCCACTAACTAATTTCAGGAAATTATTGATAATTGTCGATGGAATTTGAACGAGACTTTGTAGAGAAATCGTGGTATTTGTCGTTTTACAAGCTTCCACTCTTCTAAAGAATTTTATCATATAATCACTATAATCCTGGGCTTCTTGCATGAAAATTGCGTACATTGCATCCAAAAGCTCTGGATAGAAATAATCTGAGAGATATGTCTTTATACTGACCTTTTTCATCTCAGAATTGGTGATTTCTACATTAGTGGCTTTTCCTTGGAAAAATGCTAATAAAGCCACAAAGAATTTGAGGTTTTCTCCACAATATTTATCAATATGATCGAGGAATAAACTGATGGAATTAGTTTGGCTTGTTTCATTCAAAATCATTAGTAAATCAGCAATACCTTCATGTTCGATATTGAAGATCTTTCGTACCAGCATAATATGCTGAACTTCCATATGTGACGATAAATATTTGACCAAAGGTGCAAGACTTATCAGACACTCATCATAATCACGATAAATCATTTGTTTTCCATCATTTCTGATCAATGAATTCAAAGGATAACTGATCATTTCATACATTGAATTCAAATCTAAAGTCGCATTTGAGTTAAATATGCTCTTATTTAGGATCTGAGCAGGCACATTCAACCCGAATTGCTTATTGAAGCTCTCTTTCACAAAGGTCTCTTTCTGAGCAATATTCTCCATCTTTGCAAAGACATAACTAATGTAATTCTCATAATTCTCGTTTTCTTCTGCTCCAGCTCCAATGAAATCAGGCGAAAACTCCTTTATTGCCAATTGAACCTTATCAGATCTCGTTAAAAACCATAAAGTCAAAATTTTTTCAAGTTTCGCTTCTTCTAAATTTATCGCCTTTGATAATTCAAGAATCCCAGTCTTTGAATCAGAGTCAAAGCTTGATCTTGAGTCTTTATTAATAGCTCGCGAATTTATCATACTGGTTAATAATTCAAATTGATATTCAGTGAATTGTGCGATTTTGTTCTTATTTGTGGAAAGCGTGTCTAAATCGTCCTTTATTTGTTGTTTAATAATTGGTCCTTTACAGCTTAATAACAATAGTGTTTTCTTAGCAGAACCGTCATCATTGCCTTCCATGATCTTATCATTAACTTTCGCTAATTTATCAGCTACATTGGCTCGCCATTGATCGAATTTCTTTTCATCATAGAAAACTGAATATCTTTCATCTAATAGTTTATTATCACTAGCGTCAAGGCCTAATTCAATCCATTCCATATCAGTCACGAATTTAGGGTCGAGGATCTTTTTCGCGATAAGGATCAAAGGAACGAATTGTCGAGGAATTCCTAAATTCGTTGCAGAAGTGGAAATATCACTCTCACTATCACTGGCATATAATTTGAAAATATCAAGGGTTTTAGTTCTTTGCTCTATATCGACTTTGCCTAATTTAAGCATAAATGTGACTAAATCATTTATTTCTTTGATATCTTCGAATCGCATGGTGACAAACCCGAAGAGTCCCATGAGAATCTTCTTATTTATCTGTAAACTCGTACAAATATCTTTCCATAACTGCAGGCTTTGTACTTGGTAGATTTCTTTACCAGGGTACATTTCTTTGTATTTAATCGTGCTCATCACTTTTATTTGATGTGCTGATGATGAAGGAATTCCAAATGCTGAAGCATTGCTTTCGATTTTCTTTATGATAAGGTTCGGATCATCAAGAAAACAACCAATCGTCTCATAACCTGCTTGCAAAATAGGTACGAGATTTTTAAAGAACTTTTGTTCAGGAAAATAGGAAGGAAGTTCAGTTTTCATTGAATCTATGAGATTTCTGAGGATTTCTTTAGGAATTCCTTGGAATTCATGATAGATAAATGCGAAGAACATCGTAAGATTACAACCAATAAGTCTTATGCTTTCTTTGAATTCTTTGTATTTAGCAGGATTTTGTCTTTCAGCTTCAGAAATATACATTGTTTTTCTCACGAATCGCTCTATCGTCATATTCATATCTCTTATAGAAGGAGTGATATTCTGATGGTTGAAAGCATTGAGTAATAATTCGAAGAAGTCCACAATTTCAGAATCTAGTTTCATTTCTTTGATGAATTCCTTCAAAAGCTTGAAAATCTGATGATAATTCATTTTATTCCCATCGAATAAATTTATTGCGATTTTGAACAAAGTGTTATGTTCTTTCAAAGGCTGGAAAAAAGCTACTTTTTCTATCATATAGGTCAAATGCTGGACCACATTGCTTGTATCGCCTTTCTCCAAACATTGAATCATATTGATAATTCTTGCTAAAGCTTCTTTGCTGAGTTCTTGACTCGCATACCAGTCTTTATAAGTCAATTGATCCATAATTAAACTTGCAATAGGATCCACAATAGTTAACATGAAATCCTCACTACTGATCTTAGTATCTTGCATAAAAGAAAATTCCCAGAGAACATTGATCAATCCTTCAGGCATCACAAAAGGTTTCTCACTGCCTCGACCATTCAAATTATATAACAAATCATGAAGATCAACCTTTAATTGATTTGTATCCTGTTTCATAATCGAAACCATCACATTCACGAAATAATCTTTCAGATAATTCACATCTTGTTTCAGCACTTTATCCATTTTTTCTCGCAAAGATTCTTTCATTTTATTCTGAATTTGAACCTTAAGATTCGCTAAAAAAGCAGCTGGGTCTTTTTTGACTGTCGCATCATCTGTTGTAGCATCAATGATTCCCAAAGCAGCTGCTTGTTCAGTTATCGCTGTCACAGTATCAGTGCTAACTGTTGCACCAGAAGTATCAGAAGATCCACTAATGCCCATTTTCTTTAACATACTGTTCAATTCGCCTTGTGTGAGGGATTTTATGTAATCCACCACTTTTTTCAAGCCATTTTCAGCGAGACTCATGAATTCATTATATTTCGTTGTGATGACTGTTACAAAGGTTGAAGCACCTGCTGCATAAGGCAAAAAAGCTGTTGGATTTATCACAGCGCCGAGGACCATCCAAACCATTGCCAAAGAAATATAACTGCCTAGAACCCATAAGGAAATTAATACTAGAACCCACATGAAACGTCTAAACATTATCTGCAGGAATGCTGCTTCATTAGCTCTAGTTTTTCTGAAGAATTTATCTTGTGGGAACTCCATTTTCCTTAGGAAGATTTGATTTTATTAATTAATTTTATGAGAATTTATTTACATGTAATAGTAGATTAGATCAATAAAACCTAATGACCAGAAGATCAGAACGATTAGGATTAAGATTCTGATCCAAAGACTAGAAGTGTAAAGCTTTGTCGGCAATCCCCAAATATTATCAGTGAGATCCTCGCTAAAATTTTGAACAGAAAATATTTAATTTAATTAACAATAATATTAGAAATAAATTTATTTACGTCATAATTAGATCTTTATCAGGACTTAAGCTGAAATCGCTATATAACACATTTTCTAACAAGAAAAAGCCTAAAACTGGAGCCATCAAGATCAAAATCGTTAAAATATGAAACAAAACTGTGAAAGCATCCACAACAAAGCATCCAGGGAATATAATTAGCTCTCTATTCGCAATCATCAGTTCTTCAGGAGTCTCAATCTTTTCAGGCAACTGCATTAGCAAATAGAAATGATTATTCAAGCTTTTCCTATCAATGAAATAAAGCTTATCAGTCTGCGAGGTTGAGCCAGTCAGTTTTGCTTTAATTTTCGCTAAACATCCCTGGCTTGTATTACTAGTGCCAGCAGCTGTCGCATTTGCAGTAGTTCCAGCTGCAGCATTTGTAGTATCGCCTTGTGCAGCGGCATTTGCATTAGCACCAGCTGCATTGCCTGCAGCAGCATCACCACTTGCTCCACCAGCACCAGAAGCTCCTGCAGCAGGTTTTACCACAGTTCTTACATTTTCACTAGAAGTTCTAACGATCCATTGTTGAGAAAGGAAAGAATTACCGATATTATAGGTTATGGACATTTCTGATAAGGTAGGAGTTTCGGTGTTCAGGTAGTTAATCATGCAGAATTCTTCATATTGAGTTAGGAATTCATTCACTGGGACACAATCACTGTCAAATTTACTGGTTTTGCAACAGGTTTGGATGAATAAGGACATTGAGCTTTGGCTTTTATCTTTATCTTTACCGATTTTCGGAAGTTCTTCATCTAAAAGCATGACTTTTGTGTAATATAAGGTTTGGGAATCGTTTTTAGTGACTATTTTGAAGCCATAAGACTTATCCATAACAGTCGAAGTGCCTTCGTCAGCGAGTTCCTGTTCTAAAAATCCATTCAAATAACAGAATTTCTCATATAATGTTTTCATTTCAGTTCCTGAGATTCTTTCTCTTTCTAAATCATGCAATTCTTCATCATCACCACCAGTCTGCTCAACAAATAGCAAAGAAAAAAAGACTTCAGCTGAATTAATGTATTTCTTGCTCATATAAACACATAAGAAATCGACAAAAGCTGACATAGGAGGAGCCAAAACGAACAATTGTCTGAACATTTGAACTGGATTATAAGACATTGATGGGACTTGATCTGCTTTTGTGGTCGTAGCTTGTGATTGTAGCAATTTTCCTTTCTTTGTGTACATCAAAGGTTGATAAGCTCCTGGATCATCTTTATGTTCAATCTTTGCATATTTCGATGTGCTGGTCACTATATCAATAATGTCGATATAAATCGCATTGATCCCGTAAACTGCACCTATAACAAGGTAAATACCCACTAAAACACCAATAACAACACTGAGAATAACTGCTGCTTGTATCGTGGAACTTTGTGTTAGATCTTCATAAACATATTCATAATAACTGCTATTGAGTTTTGAGATACTCACCCAATATTCATCACCAACAGTAGCAGGAATATCGCGAAATCCATAATTAGTTGTATTGTAATCTATATCAGTCAATGGCAAATCAATATCTGAAGGAAAAGTAAAGCTGAAAACTCCTTCACTTTCATTCAAGAAAGTCTCTGCCATCATGCTTTGTACTGCATAGAGTCTGGATTGACTTAATCCTGGAGTATAAGGACAAAAACCAGGGTTCAAATCAGCTGCTATCTCATAAGTGCTAGTACTTAATAAAGTCAAAGAAAAAGTCCCGATCCACCAGGGTCTCACATATGTATAAGCAGGAGCATAAGTTATGACCCATTGTTGAAATAAACTACTATTAGCCATTTTACTGCCTATTTTCACCAGGAAAACTGGGTCAAATGAAGTATCTAACTGCGAGTCATCGTAGTCATCAGTTAATTCTAATAAAGTTGAAACAGACCAACCAACAGTCCCGTCATCATATAAAACACTGCTCATAGCTGCATTGTTTTCTTCGGCTGGCATACCAATACTTGGAATGATATTCGCATAAATGGCTCCTGTTCCTGTGCGGACATAAAGGGTTGGGAGACTTGTGGTATTTGTACCATCACATGAACTACTACTTGAACTACATAAACCGACTCTTCCATAGCAGGAATCTGGCAATTCTTCGGTAATTTCTGTTGCTTCATCCTCATCATCATCATCGTCATCGTCATCATCATCATCATCATCGTCGTCGTCATCATCTTCATCATCTGAGCTTGTGAGATGAGAAAGTGAAGAGGAAATTTTATGGTTCTTTAATGATGTCTTTGAAAGGAAATCAGGCTGTGAAGAAGAGGTAGTTTCAGATAAGAGTCTAGTGGTTGTCTCTTCTGTCGTGGTTTCTTCTTCATCTTCTGAGTCTTCTGTATCGCTGGCATCAGCTACAACGAGTTCTCCGAACTTATTGATGCGGACTTTAATAAAATATTAATAAATAATTTGTTATAGATAACTGATAATTTATTAATTACCTCTTTCACATCCATCAACACTGTAATCTGAGCTGAGCACTGGAGCAGATATGCAATAAGAAGGAACTCCAGAAGTCCAATTGACTACATAATCAATGGTGGATTGAAGGATGATATTTCCTGTTGTGAGATTGATGCTACTATCCTGATCAATGCTGAAATGATTGAATTGAGCGAGTCCAGAAGATGAAATAAATTCGAAAGCAGAAGTATTAATATTCTGCAAATTCAAATAAATCTCGGTTCCTTTGATAGTTGTCATGTTGCTTATCGTCAAATTCTCGCTATATGACACGATAACACAAGTACCGTCATTGATGCAATTGAACTCGAAATTATTCATTGTATTTGAACCAGATCCCACATATAAAGAGATTTGACAGGACTCTATTGTTAGGATATTGTAGATTGTATAGATATAGGTACTAAGACCTGTTTCTTCATCAGTTTCAACAGAAGAATCTAAGGTTGAATATTCACCGAGCCAGAAGTCAAAAGTTCCTGGTATATTGAAAGATATCTTCATATTCTCGCCAAGGGTACTATCATCATAGATTGTGAGCATGCATGTATCGACATTGAGCTGGACATTGCAAGGTAAAGGAATAGTGGCCTCACTTTTGATATAAGCCAGATAGAGGTAAACTGCTATGAACCCAAGCACTAGGAATGCTAGATAAAGGAAAAAGATAAAGATTCTGAAGATTATTCGCTTCAAAATTGCCATTTCTATTTCTTTCTTGTTATGCTCTTCGACTAATTTCTTCTGGGCTTGGAGACTCAATGCATTCTTTTTGTTTTGGATTCGAGGATCTGGAAGATATTCTCGAGGGTCTAACTTTTTAAGGACTGGTTGCAATTCGATTTCTACGCCTTGGACCTGATCAGCATTAGCCTGATTTAGAAGAAATTGTTCTTGATTTGCTGATTGGTTCTGGCTATTGTCTTCGTTCAATTGATTATAATTCGACATTGAAGGAAGGGGAAGGGAAAATAAATATGAGGGTTGTTTTGTTTGTTTTTTTTGGTTTCAAAATGAAAGATTTTGAAAAGTTTGATTGTTTTTTTTAAATTATTGGGGATTTCAAATTTAAATTTGAATTTTCTTTAATTG
>JFJP01037676.1_pt1 | contig 24389 bp, 29 predicted proteins | sample 431651 | NCBI WGS metagenome assembly JFJP01 (sample SAMN02602958, study PRJNA72255) | Microbial mat metagenome, whole genome shotgun sequencing project. | biome: fresh water; feature: sink hole; material: water; isolation source: purple microbial (photo- and chemosynthetic) mats found in...
TTTTCTGTAGCAATTTAACTATTAATTTATGTACATCAATGTAACAGTCTCCGCAGTAGCGTTCGTCTGTTCCTTACTCACAGCAAGCTGTTCGATGTCCATCTTTAATGTTTAACATATCTAGTTTTTTGTTTAGTGTTAGCCCTTTAACTTTTAAAAACATTTAACTTGTTATAACATAAAACATTTTCTGTAGCAATTTAACTATTAGTTTAAAAAAGTGTAATGAGAAAAAAAACTGTAATGACAAAAAACAAGACTAACTTATTGATAATGAACAGTCTAGTTAGTGAAAGTAGTATAATAAAATATTCTATTCTTCTTCATTCTTTAACTTAAACAAATGATTAATTAATATAGTCTCAGTATGAGCGTTTCAACTTATCAACATTGTTTCTTACTTTCCTTTTCTCAACCTTTGTTCAAATACACAATTACTTTTTCTTATTAGACGATCTAACACTTTGTTAAAGGACCTTTCATCTAGATTTAACTGTAACAGTAAACCTATTACATTTTGAACAAACAGTTCTTTCTCTGTTACAAATGTTTTAAAGTCATTGGACATTACTTCCATTAGACATTTATTGTAAATGAAGTCTATTTCTTTTTCCATTATTAATATTTTAATCTTATTTGCGTTATTGTTCTATCATCAGGATGAACAAAATTTAATTTTCCAATTTTTGGTTCTGCTAGAACTATTCTTCTGTCACAAACAATTTTTAATTGGTCAATTTCTTTTTGAAATAAAACTAACTCTTGATTTATTTCATTTCCTTCTAACTCATCAACTTTCATTTGAAGTTTATTTACTTTTGTTAATTCACCATAAACTTTATTTGAAAATATAAAACATTCTTTATTTGATAAAAGATGTCGTTCAGTGTTTAATATTAGACTTGTTTCAATTGTGTCAAACAGATAAATAAAATCTTCTGAATCCATTATTTCATCTATATAATTTGGTATAATGTCCATTAAAATCTTTTTATATCTAAAATTAATTAATTGTTTTTCTACTTTATAAGGAAGATTTAATTTTTCAATGTTTAAATCCTTTCTAATACATACAATATATTTCCTATTGATAAAATCTTTAATGTTACGAATTATAACTTTTTTAACTGCTTTAACATTAAAATCTAATTTACCTTCTGATCTCCTAACATCGTCATCAAATAAACAATCATCTATAATTTTGTTGATTATACTATGTACATATTTCTCATCATCTAAATTATTATACACTGTTGTTAAATAATCATCATCTCTATGTCGTTTTGTCAGAAATGAAGAATCATCTCTAAATTGTTTGATAAACTCTTTAAATGTTGGATTATGAATGCTGATATCACAATTAATTTCTTCATTCATAATCTCTAATTTAGATTTCTTTTTCTCTTTCATTTCATTCATCTCTGTTTTGTCAAAAATTGTTTCCATAATGTTTTTGTTTTTGTTGTTTTTGTTGTTTTTAAATTGAATACAAATATAAAACTTTTTACTCATATCTTGTTATAAAAATAGTTAAAGTTTAAGATCTAAAATATAATTGATGTTAAACAAAACTAAATATGCACTCTTTCTATAAATTGATTTCAATTTGATCTTCAGTATTCATTATTATGGTTTTATTAGTTTTAAATTTAAAGTTCATTAGAAAGCTTTAGAATAACATCCAATAGACTTGAACTGATCTAACTGTTGAGCACATTTAGAAAAATCTTCCATTGCATATGACAAACAAGCTTTAGCAATTTCAGCTGGTTTAATTGTTACTAAAGGATGTTGACTTTCTAAAATTTCAATTGATTTCATTATGTAATTAAAGAAGAATGCATTTGCATTACCACCTTTATTACTTCCCCATTTTTTATAAGTTTCAGCTCCTGCAACAATAAGGTTTAATTGAAACTCCATATTAAATAGTTCTTCAGGAGTAAAAGAAGTTTGAACTTTAGAAGTTAAAGACTGTTTCATTTCCATTTTCTTTTTCATAATGTTTGTTTTTTGATACTGTAAAAATAACTATTTTAATTTAATTAGAACTATATTTTTAGTTAAAGTTGTTTAATTGTTCTTAACATAACGTGGCCATCAGGAACAAGCTCAAGTAATTCAATAACTTCTTCCATTGTTAATGAAGAAACAAATCTACAAGATGAATCTTTTACATTGAATGATGAACAGGCTCTAGAAATTATCTGATAAAATGTCATTATGTCGTGAATACATTCTGCTCTAAGTTTATATTTGTAATATGTTTTTGTCAGATTTCTTTTAATCCAGATGTGATCAATTCCAAAAATTTCTTTGTTGATGTCAATCTTAAATGCCGGTACATTTGGTTCTGTTTTCATAATGTTTTTGTTTTTGTTGTTTTTAAATTGAATACAAATATAAAACTTTTTACTCATATCTTGTTATAAAAATAGTTAAAGTTTCTCATTATAAATTTAAAAAAGATTAATTGACGATAGATATATAAAATAAAAACTAAATATGAAAGAAATAAATTGCAATTCGTGTTTAAATTATAAACCTACAGCTACAAAATTAACATCATCTATTGTAGCTGGGTTACAAATATGGTGTTTTGAAGATTTTAAACAAGGCACTAAGTACTATTATATAGGTAAAGAAGATGAGATTTTTACTCCAAGTGTAGATACTGATTCTTTTTATTATGCATATTATGTTTTTGAAACAGGAGATGGTGAATTATACTATAATTATGGAATGGATAGGAATTGAAAAACTACAACCTGATTCGTTCGGTTTCATTTATAAAATAACTGAACTTTCCACTGGTAAACAATATATTGGAAAAAAACAATTAGTTTCCATTAGAACTAAAGTAATTGCTGAAAAGAAACGTAAAGTAAAATCAGAATCAGATTGGAAAAAGTACTACTCATCAAATGAATACTTAAAGAAACATCCTAACAAAGAAGATCTTAAAAGAGAAATACTTTATGGATGCAAAAGCAAAGGTGAATTAAACTATTGTGAAACAAAAGAACTGTTCAAAAATGATGTATTAGAATCAGATTTATGGTTAAATGAAAACATAGCATCAAGATATTTTAAAAAGAATGTTCTAAAATATAGATAACTGTAAGAAAAGTATCATCATTGGATAAAATAGTACCACATATTTATCTAAAAAAGTTAATTTTAACAAAAACGAGTCGTATATATAAAATAAAAAGCAATATGAAAATAACTAAAATTGAATTCCAAAAATACTTAAAGTATGCAAAATCTCATCAAACAATAATTGATTGTGAATGGATAGGAGAATTTCCAAATACTCGTTTTATCAATCTTATTCGTTCTGTTTGGTTAGCTGATAGAACATTCCTCGATCTTGACAGATTATCTTCTGCCGATCTAAAGATCATATTTAAAAATAATTAATTTAAAATGTCACAAAATGAAATTGTTAAAGCACTCGAATTAGAAGTTGGTACTCCTCTTGGTTTACTAAACGAATCTCACTTAATTGATATACTTAGAGACTCTATTTTTCCAGATTTAAAAAAATCAGTTGATTTTGCTCGTTGGGACTGTACATTTAACCGTGGAGAAATTTCCATTGAATTAAAATGTAGAAGAAAACATTATTCAGAACTTAGACTTGAAGAGACAAAATATCGTCAACAAGTTCAATTTTCTAGACATTTTTACTGTTGTTCAACACCTAGTGGAATTTTCATTTGGGATTTAGATGAAATAGATCCACATTTTGAAATGAAGCCAAATCAACTAACATCAGAGCTAAAAGGAAAATCAAAAGAAATTGTTTTAAAATCTTGTGTTGACTTACCAATTAGACCAAAAAACGACATTACGAAAATTATTCTTGAAAAATTAACAGGAATAAAAATCCTTCCACCAGTAAAAACACAACCAATATTTTAATTACTGAATAAATATTCATTTTTATCTCCTTTTTCTGAATATTTATTCATAAAATAAATTGTAAATATGCACAACGAAATTCTTAAAGACATAATTGATTCTCATTGGTTGGAGCGAGAAGTAAAGAAAATTATTCCCCGTAATTCTGGACTAAGAGATGATTTTTTTCAGGAAATCTGTTTGATAATTTTAGAATATAAAGCAAATGGTCCTTTACAAGAAGCTTGGTTGAAAAGACAACATCTTCCTTTTATAAAAAGAATTATTATGAATCAAGCAAACTCAAAAACTTCTCCTTTTTATAAGAAGTACAAAAAGAATAGAGAACTTTCTATTTTAACAAACGATATTGAAGAAAATGACTAAATGTATTAATTCACCACTAAAATGGACTTGGGAGTCTATTGAAGATTTACGAAAAGAATATGAATCAGAACTTGTAGATAGTAGATTAGAATCTTTTCATACTTATTTTAAGAATATGGATACTTTTGAAAGAGATATACTTGTTCTTTATTCTGAGTATGGTTCTTTAAGAAAAGTTGCTGATGAAACTAATTTCTCTTATGGGAATATTGCAATTATAATTTCCTGTATTAAACAAGACATATTAAAACTACAAAAATGATTTTAATTGATGCACTTTTACTAACTATTGTTATAACTTATATAATAGACTCATCAGGTATTCTATTTGATTTAAGTAAATCTATATGGAAGATGACTCATTCCACTCCTTGGCAAGGTCAAATGATTGGAAAACCACTTGGGTGTTCTGTTTGTATGACATTTTGGTTACAGCTCATTATACTTTCTATGAATAATCTTAATTGGTTATATATATTAGTTATAGCTACTACTATGTCAATACTTTCACCACTTATTTCAAAATCAATTCAATACATATTACATAAAATAAACTCTATAGATGTCAGAAATTCATAAAAAATATCAAAAGCAAATAAATGAAGCACTAAATGGATATGTAACTGATTTTAATTATCAATCTGCAATGGAAGTTCTAAGGTACTGTGAAAGACAAAGAGGTATTTCTTTATCACTTAATATGTCTTGTCCTACCTGTTTAATAGATCTTCTAAGATTATTTAATTCTTTAAAATAAAAAACAAATTATGGCCGGAAAACCTAAAATAATAGAAAGAGGAGCTCACTTATCTGAAGAAGAAAATGAAGTGATTAGATTATTTGTAAATGGTCTAAGTAGACGAGAAGCTTATAGAGCAGTATTTACAAATGTAATATATCACGATAACACAATTTACAATTGGTGGAAGCTACCAAAAGTACAAGCTCAGTTAACTTCTTACATAACATCACTTGATGATTATAATTTAGTATGTGATAAAACACTTTTAGATATAATTGTCAAACCAACTGCATTAACTAGAGATAAAATTGCTGCAATTAAACTTTGGGCTGATCTTAGAAATAGAATCCAACCTACTTTAAAGATTCAATCAGAAACTCTTTTAGATATGTCAAATGTAACAGATGAAAATCTAGAAAAAATAATAGAAGCAATAACAGCAAATGAAAACAGAAATACTTAAATCATCTATTCTTGCAGAGTACTCAAAAAGATCATTTTATAATTTCTTTAAATACTTCTGGTCTTCTGTTGAAACTGCTGAATTTGAAGACAACTGGCATATCAAGACTGTTTGTGATACTCTTCAGGAAAGATTTGAACTTTATGTTGATGATAAAGTGTCAGAGAAAAAATTATATGATTTAATTTTTAATTTACCACCAGGATCTTCTAAATCACTAATATGTTCAGTGTTTTTTCCTGCTTGGGTTTGGTTAATTAGACCAAAGACTAAGATAATTTCTTATTCATATTCTTATAAGATAGCGGAAGAACTTGCTTCCAAATCATTTAGATTACTATCTGATGATACTTATAAGTCTATTACGAACTGGAAACTAACTGGTACAGCTATTTCTTTTTTGAAGAATGATAAAATGGGGTTTAGATTTGTTACTTCAACTGGTGGTGCAATAACAGGTATTCACGCAGATATAATAATAGGTGATGATCCAAATTCACCAGCTTCTATTAACTCTGAAGCATATAGACTTGAAGCAAGAAGATTTGTTAGGGAGATTCTTCCTTCTAGAAAAACTTCAATTAAACGTTCTTATTCAATAACTGTTCAGCAAAGACTTCATAACGATGATGTTACTGGCTGTTTATCAGATTTAACAAATACAAAAATTATTGCAATACCAGCAATTAATGAAAAAGGTGAATCTTTTTATCCAAGTAGATTTCCATTAGAATCTATCAATTCAAAAAGAGAAGAATTAGGAACAATTTCTTTTATGTCTCAATATCAACAAGTTACACAATCAGTTGATGGCCAAATTATAAAAAGAGATTGGTTAAAATTTTCTAATACAGTTCAAAAACCATTAACATATTTTATTGACTCTGCTTATGGTGGTAAAAATGCAGATGATAATGCAATCATTGGTTGTTATAAAGAAGGAAATTATTTGGTTATTCAAAAATGTGAGATAAATAAATTTGAATTTCCACAACTTATAAAATGGTTAACTGAAAATATAGAACCAAATTCTAAAATTTATATTGAGGGAAAGGCAAGTGGTAAATCAATTATACAAACTTTAAAATTAAATACAGATTTTAATATAATAGAAACAAATCCTCGATCTTCAAAACTAGAAAGAAAAACAGCAGTGTCACCTTACTTTGAATCTGGTCGTATTATTATAAATGAATTTATTTCTTTTAAAAATCAACTAGTAGAACAAGTTATTTTTGATAATACAAAACACGATGATATAATGGATGTCATTTGTATGGCAATTGAACAACTATTAAAAGTTAACGGAGGTACATATCACATAATGTAAAAAAATTTATATATATTATTATGAAACAATTATCTGAATTTACTATTAAAGAATTTTCACAATATCAGGAGTTATTAGAAGAAGAAACTCCAGATCAGTATGCAATACTAGAATTATTTGGTTACGATATTGATAAAATGTCTATTAAAGAGTTAAAAAGAGCACAATATGATATTCAATCTCAAACTTTAAAACCAAAAGGCACTTCTTTAACTTATAAAATTGGTGATATGAAATTTAAAGCTAATCTAAATATGACCAATATAACTGCATCTCAGTTTATAGATCTTCAAACATATGTTCAGAACTTTAAACTTCAAGAAGTACTATCCGTATTTCTTATTCCAATGCGTAGAAATTGGTATGGTGGTTGGGTAGCACAAAAATATAATACCGACTATAATATATTTGACATTCAAGATTTTCTATTTAATAACTTTACTATTGGTAGTGCAAATGATCTTTCAAACTCTTTTTTTTTGCAGTCGCAGAGCTTACTAAAGGTTATGAAGGACTATTTGGAGAAAAAGGAGAAGAAGATGAAGTTAAAACTCCTACAAACTCAGCTAAAGGAAAACTAATGTGGATACAATCAACAGAAAATGTAGCAGAAGTTTGTAGAATTAATTTATTTGAAGCATTTGATTTGCCAATTATGGAATATCTTAATATGTTATCTTATGTTAATCACAAAAATCAAGAAATAAATTCTAAATATGGCAAATGAATATAATGAATTAGTAAAAGTTCTTACAAAGATTGGTAAAGAGACCGCTAATTCTTATAAAAAATCTTTGAAAGAAAAAAAGAAAATTGCAACGGGTAAACTTTATAATTCAATTGATTTTAAATTAGTGTCAGATGAAAGTGGTATTAAGTTATTCTTTGTTGCTGAGAAATACTGGATAAATATAGAGCACGGCAGAAAGCCAAATTCTAAAATGCCACCAGTTGAAGTTATTGAACGGTGGTTGAAATCTCGTAATATAAAACCAAAGGATGGTTCTATTAAACAAGCTGCATTTGCTATAAGTAGATCTATTGGTAAACGTGGAATAAAACCAAATCCATTTCTTGCAAACATTAAAAAGAATTTAAGTTCTTATACAGATGAAATTAAAGAAGCAATTTCTAAAGATTTAAAAATTAAAGTTAAAGATATTGGAAATTCTTTAAAGTTTGCTGGTGGAAATTCATCAATTCAATTTAAGACAAAATAAAAAATATGATAATAGAAACAAACTCATTCCTACAAACAAATGGGAATTATTATTTAAATGCAGATGATTTTGATAGTAGATTATTGCTATCAGATAGTTTAATATCTTCTTACTTTTATGCTGTTGTAAGATTTGATTCAGATGATTATGTGTGGAAAGTAATTGCAAATGGTAAATTAAATGGATATACTGATTCATATGCTAATAACTTATTCAAATTTGACTTTTCAAATTATATAAAGATATCTCATTATAGAGATTTACCAAGTACTATTACAACTGGTACTGTTCGATTTGTAAATAATGCCACATCTAAAGTTGCTCTAATACTAAATCCTCTTTTACCATTTACTTCATATACATCTCTTATAACTACTCAGCCTAATGGAGAAGTGTGGTTAAATGGAGAACCTAGTACATTTACTTCACCTAATATAGTTTATAATTATACATTTGTTGATGGAATAAACTATAAGACTATGAGATGTTCATCACCTATCTTATATGGTAACTCTTGGTTTCCATTTACGTTAACAAAAGGTATTACTTATTCTATTACTACTTATAATGGTCAAACCCCAATTTATACTGATGCAGGTTCTGCTTGTTGTGATAATAGAGTTATAGTTTGTTATATTCCAGCTTATGCAACATCACTTCACATTACAATTAATTACTTTAATATAATATATCCAGTTGTTAAATCAAACTGTTCAAATCAATTATTTTATTATGGTATTGATGGTCAATTTGATATGATGTATTTAGAAGGTAATGTTCATAAAGTTGACAACATTACCAAAAAGTATATACAAGTAGGAGATAAGGAATTACCACTTTCAATTAAAACTCAAAAGCAATTAAAATGTAATACTGGTTTCAAATTAAAACAGGAACAAGTTTATTCTTTAATAAAAACTCCTTATACATTTTTTGTTGAAAATAAACCTGCTGAAAATTCAACTATTAGAAACTTAATGGAAGATGGTTCATTTGAGTTTGATAGACTTGAATGGCAGTCATTTGGAGCATATAATGAGATTGGTAGATTTCCTGATATGTTCGCTATACCATCACCTAGTTCAGATACTATTCTTAGAATGGCCTTTGCACCTGCTAACAGTATTTTAACAGATTCTTATATGTATATTACACCAATTGCAGCATATGGAGTAGCGGTTAAACCAAATACAACATATACATTTTCATATGATATAATTTGTTTCGGAACTCAATCCCAAGGATCTTCTTCTTATGTTAAATTATCTGATATAAATAATAATAATGTTAGACATTTAACTTTGGATCAACCCTGGATTGGAAGTTGGGTTAGAAGAACATTAACTTTTACTACTGATTCAGATGAAGTTTACTTTTCTCCTCGTTTTGGTATTGTTTCAAATGAAGTTGCTTATATTGGTTTGGATAATATGAGTTTAGTTGAAGGTTCAGTATCACAACTTTATGTTACTCCACTTGACAATATATCATTTGATAGTAAAGTTTATAAATTAGATACAAGTTCATTTGAAGGATATATAGGAAATAAGTTATCAGAAAAGAATATTGAATTATTACTTACTAATGAAAAAGAACAGGTTAGAAAGACTTCACCTAATATAACATTCTGGGATTAAACTATGAAAGAACTATATATAAATAATAAAAGAGTAATAATTGATAGTGAGAATACATATTTTCCGTTATCATATAAGATTAATGATTTAGAGGATGTTAATATAATTGGTGTACCTGTAAGTAAAACAATTGATATACCAAGATGTCCAGTTAATGATGAAATATTTGGTCATATTGGAGAATTAACTAGAATGGTTATATCTGATGTTAATAACTTAGTCAGTGTATCATTTAATCAATCAAAGAAAGCTTACTATCAATTACTAAATGATTCTGAATTGATAAGTGAAGGTACTTTATCTATTGTAGATGTAAATGAAATTAATTATTCAATTATACTATATGATATTTTAATTGATAAGATAGAAAGTATTGCTGGTAATACTGATACTGGAGAAGGTTTTTTAAATGAGTTAGATATTAAATTAGTTAATAATAGTATATTCTCTATCAATGCTTACGCAACAAATGTTAAGGATTTAAATGATGCTAATTCAGAAGTAAGACCTTGTGTTAATATAAAAGAATATGATTCAACTGGTACTAATTCTTATATATTAGTTGATGGTGTAAAATCTATTCATACACTTCCAACTGAATTAACACCAGTACAATTTCAATCACTTAAACCTTATGAGTTTGAATACTCAATGCCACTTTCAACTGTTATTAGAAGTATAAATAATAAATATAATCTAATTACATATGAAGATGATTTAAGTACTTTATTTGATGAAGTACATTTTAATTGTGGAAGTCCAAAACATAATTTAATAATTGAAGATCATATAGTATCTCAAATAGCTTTTCCAGATCCATATTTTTTTGGAAAATGTTATCCTGATTATAATGGAGATATTTGGTATAATTCAGATTGGTCAACATCTCCAATAAAAAAAATACCATTTACTGCTAATATAACAAATTTAGGTAATAAAAATGGTAATTATTATCTTGAAGTACCTTTAAATATTGAAGTTAATAATAGAAATATAATTACAGGTGCTGTTATGCCAACAAAATCGTTAGTATGTAATGTATTTGATTGGGATGGTTTTATATCTGATCCTTATGATAATAATCAAGCATATTGTGATAATTATTATGGAGGAAATCATCCTAATGCAGCTCCTTATGGAACTTATATGGGGTCTGTTTGGGTAACAATTTCTCTTGTAAGTTATAATGGAACAAGTAAATTATATGCATCTCAACCAATTAATACTGAAGTTAGGTTAATAAAAGGTGTTAATGTTACTGAGACTCTTAATTTAAGTGGTGAAATTATTAAATTAAATATACAAATTCCAAATGGGACTATTCCACTTTCATATGATTTTTATACAAAAACACAAAATATAAATATAACTAATTATATTGAATTTAATTTTAGTAACTTTGGTCATAATAATGGGTATACAAATAGTGGTTGTATTTTATTAAACTCAATTGTAGCAAGTTCATATAATGAAATATATTTAAGAGTTAAAGCTAGTGTAGGAGATATAAAAGTTAGATATAAATCATCTGATTTTAGATGTGGTGATATACTAAATGGACAAACATTATTTCCAAAAATACCAATTAAAGACTTTCTTATTGAAACAGCTAAGTATTTCAATCTAGGTATTAAAATGGTTAATGGTAAGTTAAATTTACATTATAAGAGATATTATAAAACAGATGAATTACTTAAAGTAAATTCAGTTAATAGTATTAATATTAACAATTTCAATTTTAGTAAATTAACTCTTAAAAATGAAGTATCAAATAATAAATGGATTGAAGAGTATAATACTTATACTAAGAAGACGTATGGTGAGAAGACTATTAATACTGGATATAATATTAAAGTAACTAATAAAGATATTGAATTTGTTGTTAGTACACCAGCTATTATAAGAGATACTGCTAATTGGGCTTATGATATATTTGCTGGTTATTTTAATGGTGGTTATTCAAAACATTTAAACGGAGTAACAGAAGGTCTTGAAGATAAATTGGTATTTGGTTATCCTCTATTAACTACAGATGATTTATATGTTACAGATGATTCAGAATATGAAGCTGGTCTTATTAGTTCTACTATTATACCAACAGAAACTAATTTTGTATTGGGAAATTCTGTTTTGAATTTTGATACAACTTCTGGTCTTTATACATTTAATAATCAACTTGTTAGTTTAAATTGTAAATTATTAAATAATCATTTCACATTAGTTCCTTATAAGTTTGATTCAAACTTTAATATAATTAAATCGGTTGAAATAAATAAACCATTATATAATTATGCAAATATTACAGATGCACTTTATACAGAAAATGTTACTCTTTATACGAGATATCATCAACGTTATATACAAGATATGTATAATGTAAATACACATATATTAGATGTTAATGTTTTTATAGATGGATTAATTGATGTATATAAGATATTTAATTATAACAATTCAAATTATATAATCTCTGAAGTTCCAGAATATGACCCTACAACACCAGATTTATATGATATTAAACTATTAAGAGTTAATGACACAAATAATTATACTGATTTTTATGGAAAAATAACTAGAACTATACCTACAGTTTTAACAAATACTGTATCATCAATAGGTTATACTAATTTTTTACTTGGTGGAATAATTGAAAATACCGGTAATTCTACTATACTTGGTAAAGGTTTATTAATTGCCAATCCTGGAGAAACATTAGATTATAATAACTATGATCAAAGAGTTATATTAGGAGTAAATGATTCATTTTTTAGTTATATTAATAATCTAACACCGAGTACAAATTATATATATAGAGCATACGCTTATAATCAAATTGGATATGGATATGGTGAAATTAAACAAGCATCAACAATACAACTTACAACACCTTTAGTAGCTTTAGCTGCAACAGATCAAGTTTATGCTTTAGCAGTAGCTTTATCAAGTGAAGTTATGTTTCAAGGTCAAAGTGCAGTTACATCAAGAGGTTTCTGTTGGGACTATGCTTATAATGATAATCCAACATTAGCTGATAATTTTATAGAAGTTGGTAGTGGAATAGGTGTATTTAATGAAGTTGTATCTGGTTTAACTCCTGCAACGGATTATACGGTTGTTGCATATGCAACTAATAGTCAAGGAACATCATATTCTGAACTTGTATCTAGTTTTACAACAGTCTCGGTAGTTCCTACAATGTCATTAACTGCTACAAGACCATTTGTAAATTCATTAAGTTTAACTGGTACAGTTGATGCAGAAGGTGGTACTATAACAGAAAGAGGGTTTGTTCTTTCTACAACAACTCAAGAACCAACAGTCGGAGGTATTAATTGTTTTACATTAATCGGAGCAGCTACATCACCATTTAGTACTACTTTTACAATTAATCCATCAACAAATCATTATTATATCCGTTCATATGCAATTAATGAAGCTGGAGTTGGACATTCAGTTGTAACATACTTATAAATATAAAAAAACAAAATTATGGCAGAAGAATTATTAATTAATACCAAGATTGGTGGAGATAACATATCAAAACTTGCATCTGATGTAGATAAGTTAGGAACAGAAGTGACTGACACCGCAAAGGCATATGACAAATTAGAAGACTCAACTGATAAGCTATCAAAGACAAGTACTAAAGCAGGTTCTGAAATTGCAAAGATAAGAAAAGCAATTAAGGAAGCTAAAGATGAAATGTTAAAAGCTGAAGAAGGAACTGAGGAATATAACAGAGCTTTAGCAAAAGCAGGTCAGCTTCAATTTAAACTAAAAGACTTAAATGATAAAGCTAGACTTTCTGTTCAAGATTTTGGTCAGACCTCGAAGAATGTTGCAGGTGCAGTTGCTGGTATGGGTTCAGCTTTTCAAGTTGCACAAGGAGCAATGGCTTTATTTGGTTTAGAGAATGATGCAGCTCTTCAAACAGTAGTTAAATTACAAGCAACAATGTCTGTTGTTTCTGGTATTGGTCAATTTGCTGATTCACTTGATTCAATGAAAGATCTTTGGATTGGATTAAAATCTGGTGCAAGAGCTTCATCAGGAGCTGTTACTGAATTAAGTAAAGTTTCAAAAGATGCAGCTAATTCTCTAGGAGATCTAGGAAAGGAATCTGCTGTTATTGGTTCAAACTTAGGTGGTGGCGCTGCTATGATTGGTGCTGCATCAATGAAATCATCTGCCGCTATTGAAGCAGCAGCTGCTGCAGCTAAATCTACTCTTGCAAATACAGAAGCAAAGTTTAAAAACTTAGGTCCACTAACAGCTCAACAGACTGCTCTATTAGATAAACACAAAGCTAATGTTAAATTAACAGAAGAACAGTACAATAATTTAGGCAAAGGTGGACAAGGAGCAATGACTGGTATTGGTTCTTCTATTTTAAAAACACTTGGTCCAATGCTTTTAATAACAGCTGCTATTGCCGGTGTTATTTATGGTATTACAAAGTTAATTGAGTGGATGAATAAGATTCCAAAGAACCTTGAAATTAAAATTGCTATTAATGAAGATGCACTTAAACAAACACAAAAGGTTAGAGAGTCTATTAAAGAAATTCGTAATGAACAGTCAATGGCAAACGAAGCTCGTAAAAGAGGTGATAAAGAAACTACTGAATTAATACAAAAAAATATAGGTAAGATATTAGATACTATTAGAGATGGTGCTTCAAAAGAATATAACTTAGCTAAAGATAAAGATAAGTGGTTAAATAATTTTGCGATTGTAGAAAACGAAAGACAACGAAAATTAGCTTTTAATAAAGTTCTATTTGCAAAGCAAGCTGAATCAGAAATTGCTCTTATGACAGCAAAAGGTCAATTAGAAATGGTTGTTGCAGATAAAGGGTTTAAATCTGTTAAAGAAAGAGAAGATTATATTAAAGCTGTTGCAGCTGAATACCAGAAGAGTATTGACAATGCAATTTATATTTCACTTTCAACCGGTCTAGATAAAAAAGCATTTGAAGCTTTTTCTAAGTTGTCAACTGCAAGAAAAGATATAAAAGTTATGAATTCTATTACTCCATATAAAGTATTTGAACCTATTAAAGAAACTAAAGCTAGTGGTGGTTCTTCTGGAGGTACATCAACTTCTATTACAAGTAAGGTTGGAGATTATAAAGCACCTCTATCAGAACTTGACGCGTATAATAAAACATTTGATGCTATTGAATCTGAATACATTTCAATTTATACAGGAATATCAGAAGAACAAGCTGCTATTGATAGAATAACATTATCTGAAAATAAACAGTTTTTAATTTCATCAAAAAAACAAAAATTACTTTACTCACAAGAAATTATAAAAGGAAAAAGAAATGATTTAGAAGCTGAGCGGTTCTTAACTGAAGAATCATTAGACATTCTTGAATGGGATAGAGAATTTAGAATGACTAATAATACTTTAACACTAGAAAATTTAAGAAGTTCATTTATCAACCAAACTGCTTTGATTTCTGATAAGGAATCTGTAATTAATTCAATAAACAAATCTATATACGATAATGAAGATAAAATTTCTAAATTAACTATTAAATTAAACAAAGAAAAAGTTAATTCTAAAAAGCAATTAATACAAAATGAGATAGATGGTTATAAATTAAAAAATAATGCTCTTAAAGAATCTGCTACACAAGAATTAAAAACTCTTCAAACTTTAAAACGTGAAGCAGATCAATTACTTAAAGATAAATCAAAAGTAGAAGCAGATTTATCTAAAGCAGTTGCTGAAGGTGCTAATATTGATACTCTAAAGACTAAGTTAGATGATTTAAACTCTCAAATAATTGATAATGCCGCTACTGCAGCTCAAATTACTAGAGATTTATGGATGGCAGCTTTTGATGAGATAGCAGGTGGTATTGAACAAATAGGTAAAACACTTTCTTCTCTGTCTAACATCAATGATTTGATGATGACTACTATTGACAATAAAACTAATCACGAAAAGAATTCACTTGAATTATCTGATGATTATCAAAAAGCATCTTCTGAAAAGCAACAACAAATGATGTATGATCTTGATAAAAAGAATTATGATTCAAAGGTTAAATTATTTGAAACAAAAAAGATGTATGATATTGGTGTTGTTGCCATTGAAGCAATTTCATCTGAGATGTCAGCAGTTAAAAACTTAATTGGTAATGGTGGAGCAATTAATCCAATTGCCTGGATTGCATTTGCTGCTGAGACTGCTTTAATTACTAGTACTGCTGCTGCTTCTATTTCAGAAATTGCTAGTCGTTCTTTAGATGCACCAATTCCACCAAATGGAGGTGGTGCTGGTGGTGCTGCTGTTGCTGTTGGTGCTGGTGGTGCAAATGTTGCTCTAAATCCATCTAAAACAACACTTACATCAAAAGAAGAAAATCTTAATATGATGTCTAAATCAGGTCAGTCACAATCACAAACAGTTGTTAAAGTGTCTGATATTAACAAAGTTCAAAATACAGTAACAGTAAGAGAGACAAATTCTTCTTATTAATTTAACAAGAATTAAACGAGTTATATATAATAATAAATTAGAACAAAAATGATTAGAACTCTACCTATTTTTAAAATTGTTCCAGTAGAGAATGAATTTACTGAAATTGCAATAGTTGATAATCCAGCTATTGAAGATTACTTTTTAAAATTTGCTGATGAGTCAATCAAATTGCATTTTTCAGCTGATAAACAGATAATTAGTGGTCCTGTTATGATTCCAGATAAACTAATTTACCGTAATGATACACTTGGTGAAAGATTTGTAACATATGACTCTGATGGTATTAAATTAGCTGCTGCTCATTTTTTTAAAAATGGTCTAAAGATAAATTCTGAACATACTGATAAACACTTACCAATTTCAATTATTGAATCTTATTTTGCAACAGAAGGAAATTCTTTTTCAGCACCGATTGGTTCGTGGATAATCTCAGCAAAAGTAAATGATGATTCTCTATGGGAAGATTTAAAAACATCTAAAAGGGGATTTTCGTTCCAATCACTTTTTACAAATGATATAATTGGAACTAAAGAATTACAATTTAACAAAAAAGAGTATATGAATTTAAAAGAAAAATTATCTGAAGCTATCAATGCTGTACTATTTCCTAACACTGTAGAAAGTTTTGCAGAACCTGTTGTTCCAGTTGAAGCACCAGTTGAAGCAGCAGTTGAAGCACCAGTTGCAGTTGATGTTTTAACAGAAGAAAAAGTGTCTGAAATGATTAATGAAGCTGTTCTATCTGCAACTGAACAAATTATGGTTGCAGTCCAAGAACTAGTTAATCAAACAGCTGAATCAAAAGTTGCTATGGCAGCAATGTCAATTAAATTAGAAGAATTTTCTAAACAACCAATTTCACAACCTATTACTGAAGCCGTTATTAACACTCCAGCGGATTCAACATATTCTTATCTTTCTGGAGTAAAATTATAAAATTAAAATTAAAATTAAAAATTATGGCATTTGACGTATCAGCTGTAACAGGCTATGTAAAAGCAAACGAAAAAGTTCTTGTAGCAAAAGCTATCTTGGGCTCAAAAACACTACAATTTATTAAGTTCCAACCAGAAGTTAAAGGTAGTGCACAAATTAATTTATTGGAAGATGGAGTTGAACTTCAAGCTGGTGCTTGTGGATGGTCAGCAGCTGGTTCTACTAAATTTACAAAACGTAACATTGTTACCGGACAATTTAAAGTAAATGAAGCTCTTTGTGAATCAACTTTGGTTGGTACATTTGCTGAATGGGAATTAAATATCGCAACTGGTCGTGAAACACTTCCTTTTGAATCTTTAATCGCAGACACTAAAGTAAAAGGAATCCAAAAAGCAGTTGAATTACTTGCTTGGAATGGTGATATCGCTGCAGTCTCTGGTACTTATTTGGATGTAACCGATGGTCTTGTTAAAATTATAGGTAATGCTGTTGGCGTAGTTGATGCAACTCCTGGTACTGCTACTACTTTGTTGGCTAACTCTATCACTGCTATTGACTTGATGGTTAAGAATGTACCATTGGACATCGTTGATGCATCTGATTTGACTATCTTCACTGGTTATGATGTAGTAATGGCTTATATTGCTGCTTATAATGTAAGTAATAAATTTGCTGGAACTTTAATGTTAGATGGTTCTACTATGTCAGTAACTGTTCCTAACACGATGATTAAACTACAAGGTGTAGGTGGTTTGAATGGTAAAAACTTGGCTTATTTAACTCCTGCTTCTAACATTGTTGCAGGTGGTGATATTCAAGGTGCTGAATCAATCTTTGACTTATGGTATTCTAAAGATAACCAAGAGTTCCGTTTTGCTTCTAAATTTAACATTGGATTCCAAGTGGCTTATCCAAGTTATATCGTTAAGTATACAAAATAATTAACAGACCGAGTTGAAATATACTCGGTCTAATCTAAAATAAAAGAAATAATAATATGGCTTGTACTTCAGCAACCCTTAGTGGCATAGCATTAGATTGCGGAAATGTCGGAGGAATCAAAAAAATATATGCTGCTAATATTGCGGATGTTTCAACTATTGCATTTGATGCAACAGGAGAAGTTACTGCTCTTACTATGGTAGCTACAAAGACCTTTAAAACATATTCATTTAGAAAAGGTAATGCATCATTTACTACTACTGGTGCTAGAGATGATAAAAATGGTACTTATTTTGCAAAAACAGAAATCACTGCTCAATTCAATAAAATGGATAAAGCAAAAAGAACTGAATTAGTAGAATTGGTTAAAGCAGCTACTTATATAATTATACAAGATCAAAACAACGAGTATTGGTTTGTTGGTAAAGATTCTTATGTAAGTTTAATGACTGGTAATGGTCAATCTGGAGCTAATATGGCAGATGGTAATTTCTATAATATAGTTCTTTCTTCTGATACAGAAGAATTACCAAATACTATTTTACTTTCAGTTGTTGAAACTGCTGGTGTTCCAAAAGCAGAAATCTTTTCTTAAGTAAAATAATTCAATAAAAGTAAAGAGACTGACTGATAAATTCAGTTGGTCTTTTTTTATAATAAAAATATAAAAATATGGCGTGTACAGCAGTAACACTTAGTGGAATACCACTTGATTGTGGAAATATAGGAGGTATAAAGAACGTCTGGTTAATAAACGATAATGCATTAGTTGTATCAGAATTAGGTGGTGAATTATGGATTGGTTATAATTCAGATAAGACTCTTGCTCAATATTCCTTTAGAAAAGGTAATGCTTCAATGACATCAACTGGTAATAAAGATGATAAAATGGGAACTTACTTTGTTAAGACAGATCTTAATTTATCTTTTAATAAAATGGATAGAGGTAATAGAGAAGATATTGAAAAAATATCTAAAACAAATTGTTATGCTATTGTAGAAGATAATAATGGAATTTATCACCTACTTGGTAAAGAATCTTATATAGCATTAACAACTGTAAATGGTCAGAGTGGTGCTCTAATGTCTGATGCAAATCAATATTCATTAGTACTTAGTTCAGATACAAAAGAATTACCAGATATTATTAGTGATAAGATTATGACTTTAATGTCTCAATATGATATGGTATGGGGTGGAACTATTCAAGATGGAGATTATATATTTTTAGAAATAGATGTTCTTCAACCATTTGCAACTACTGGAATAAATGAATATGCATATTTTAAAGGACCAGATAATGTTATATTAAGTGGATCTCCAATAGTTGCACCACAATATTCTGGTGAACCTGGTTCTGTAATTTATTATATACCAAAGACATCTACTAATGCCAATTTTAATGCAGTAGATGGTATTGATTTGGCAACTATGAGAGGAGCTATTAATACTAATAGAGTCAATAAAACAAAATTTCATTATAATTCACATTTAACTTCTGTTAATGCACCGTTTTGTAAAGAAGTTTATGTAACTAATTGTACTAATTTATCTTATTTGAAAGTATCTCCTCGTGCTACATATGTACGTGCATATCAATGTGCGTTAACAGCTAGTGTTATTGGTGATATACTTAGAAATGCATTTATTGAAGATATAATTAATTTTAGTATGTATGTTTCAAATGGTACAAATGCTAATTTCTTTACAGGACCAAATTCAGTTGAAATATATCTCAATGCAACTTATGGTATGGATTTATCTACAGTTTTAAATGGAATTTTAGGATATGATGGAGTTATAATATTTAATAATTAAAAAATAAAATATAATGGAAGCACAATTAGAAAATATAGTAATGATAAGCTGCTCAATATATAGTGGAGCTGTATCTGAAATGACAGTTGAACAAAAAGAAGCAGTAATTATTGCTTATCCTGAATTATCTGAATTAATAAATTAAAACAATTTTGGAGGTATTTAAACTATTTTATTTACCTCCAATATTATAACAAAATTAATAAAAATGATATATATATTTAACAAGGAAAATAATACTATTACAACAGATTCTTGGATTGAATATATTCCACTAACAATTAAAGTATATTTAGATGATGTACTTTTAGGAGAATATGATAATACATCCACTAAGAATGAGTATATAGTTTTTACAATTCCAAAAGAAGATATTGTTAATATTGAAAATCAAGAATACGATTTAAAACTTGTAAATGGTGATAATTTAGCAATGATTAAAATTGAATTAGTTGTGGTTAAGAGTTCAGTAATCAGTCTGTCTAATTCAGTAGTTAATAATAAGAAAAACAAATTTTATGAGTAGCTCTATCTCTATAATCTCATTCGCAAAAGAGATTACAAATTACATCTTCAACCCCAATGAAAAGTTTCATAGATGGGGTTCTGACAATTTACTTCCCTTTCAATACCTAAAATTATACAAATCAATTCCTGAACACGCAAGTGCAATTAATTTTATCACTGATTTAACTATTGGTGAAGGTATTACATCTGATCGTATTTCATATTGGACTTTAAAGAAACTTATTGAAGATTATAATATCTTCGGCGGATTTGCACTTCAAGTTATTAAGACTAGAGGTGGTGAATCTACAATTTCTTATGTTGATGTATCAAAATGTAGATACTCTCAAGATAAAGAAAAGATTGGTTATGCTGAAACTGGATGGGACAAATATAAACAAGAGTTTAAGTTCTTCCCCGTTACAAAATCGTTAACGACTGAAGGTATTTTTATTTATAAATCAAATTCTTCAAGAGAACTTTATCCAACACCTTCTTATGAAGCTGTTTTAAAATCTTTAGGTACACTTTCACATATTATAGACTATCATAATAACAATGCAGAAAATGGATTTAGTCCTTCTGTTGTTATAAATATGAATAACGGTATTCCTGATGAAACAACACAAAAGAATATAGAACGTAGAATCTCTGAAAAATTTGCTGGTTCTAAAGGTGCAAAATTTATTCTATCATTTAATGAAACACAAGATACGAAAACAACTATAGAGTCTTTAAAAACAGATAATCTTGATGAGAAATTCGAGGTTCTACAAAAATTTATTCAAAATCAAATTATAGTTTCACATAACATAACATCAGGTACTCTAATTGGTATTAAACCTGAATATCAAGGATTTTCTAAAACTGAGTTTCAAGAATCTTTAGATATATTTAAAGAGATTACTATTAATGGTATAAGAAAAGAATTAGAATATGCGTTTAAATTTTTACTTCAATCTGATATTAAATTCATAGATAAACAAATAATAACAGTAGGAGGACAATTATAATGGCAACAAATAAAACATACCTTATAAGTTTAACAACTTTAAAAGAAGATTACTCTGTTGATTGGAATATAGAAGATAAGTATATTTTACCAAATATAATTAAATGCCAAGACCTTATCATTAGACCACTTCTTGGTGAAGTAAAATGGTTAGAGATCATAACACAAATTGATTCTGATACGGTATCACCAGAAAATGAAATTTTAATTAAGGATTACATACAACCTGTTATTGCATATTACACTCTTTCTGAATCTATTTATTCAACAGCTTATAAGTTTAAAAATGAAGGTATTGCAGATGGTGATTCTTCTAAATTTAATGAGCTTGTCAAAATTTCAAATAAGTATTTAATTGATTCAGACCACTATCAAAGTAGATTAAAAGAGTGGATGATTCTTTATGGTGGTTTAACAATTGACTGTAGATTTACTTATAAACACGGTCTAAATTTAGGATCAACCGTTTCAATAGATTAATAATAATTTACATTAACAATATGATATACAGTCTTATACAAAAAGCAAAGTTTCAAGCAATTAAACATCCTTTTGTGAATATGTCTTCATTTGGATCTTTAGAATTGTATGATAATAAAGCAACAATAGCATATCCTTATGTTAATTTTGACATAGTGTCATCAAATGTTGTGAATTATTTAAAAACATATACTATTAGAATGTATGTATGTGATAGAAATGAACCTTATATAGCATATAATAAATCTGAAGTAATTGCTGATGATATTTTAAAATCTTTAGATATAGATAGGTATTTAATCAATTATTTTACATTAGAGTTCCAAGATATAACAAATGGTGTATGGACTGACTTTGAAATACAAGTTCCTCTTGAAGGTTCTTGTACGTATGATTCTTTATTTAATGCTTCTTTACTTTTAGAAGATGGTAATTTTATATTACAAGAAAACGGTGACCTTATAATGTTAAAAAATAATTAAATTATGAATAAAAAAATATCAGAACTAGAAGAGGTAACTGGACTGTTACCAAATGCATATTTTCCATTAATACAAGGACTTCCTGTTGATGATTACAAGATTTCAATTGATAACTTATCTGCTGCTATTGGTGGAGGAGGTGGTCATATAATACAATCAGAAACAGAAACTTTAGAACAACAGCCAAAACTTAAATTTTTAGGTGCAACAGTTACAAATGTTGGAGATGCTACTGTGGTGGATGGATTGAAAGGTGATACAGGTGATACAGGAGCACAGGGGATTCAAGGTATTAAGGGTGATACTGGAGCACAGGGGATTCAAGGTATTAAGGGTGATACTGGTTCAAATGGAATTGACGGGGCTGACGGTCGTGGAATTACTTCAATCACTTTAATTTCAACAGTTGGAATAATTAAGACTTATCGCATTTTATACACTGATTCGACAACATTTGATTTTGAAGTGACGGACGGTGCAAATGGACAAAACGGAAAAACAGCATATCAAAGTGCCTTAGATGGTGGCTATGTTGGTACTGAAATACAATTCAATATTGATTTAAAAGATGTTTCGACAAAAGAACCTGCAATCGCAAAAAGTATAGGGTTACTATCGTGGACGGGTTCTGCGTTGGAGTGGGTTACTACAACTTTCCAAAATGCTGCAAATAAAGTAACTTCGTGGAGTACTACACCTTTAGATACAAATTACCCTTCAGAAAAACTTGTTAAAGATTCATTAGATAGTATAGGAACAAATTTAATGACACTTGATACAAATCAAAATGTATCGGGTATTAAGATTTTTGATAATTCATACATTGATACAAGTCGTTTATTAACCTTGCCATCATTTACATATGATTATCTAGCATCAACTGTAACTTTTGGATCTTGTCTTGCTGTTGTATATTCATTACCTAATGGTGAAGGGCTTTTAAGACAATTTACCATTCCTAGTAAAACAATGACATTATTAGATAATGGACAAGGTAATTATAATGAAATTTATGTTGATTATAATGGGGGATCTCCTATTTTTAATATCACAATTACACCAGGTACAATTAACTCATCGGATAAACTTTGGGCTGGTTCTGTTTATGGATTCGGTGGGGTTATTTACTATTTACCAGATGCTACAACTAATCGTTGGGGTGCAACTCACTTTATCCAACCAATTAGCTCAACATCAAATCAAGACCCAACACAAGGAATAAAGACACTTGTTATTGGTACTGGTTCTGGTAGTTTGGATATTGGTCAAGAAAATTGTGTATATGGAGAATATGCAGCAAGAGAGTTAACAGGATTAAGAAATATAATAATTGGTGCTGGAGCATTAGAAACTAAAACAAATGTAAAAGGCTGTATAATACAAGGTTGGGAGGCGGATGTTTATCAAAATGGGGTTGAAGATGTAAATGATGCTATTGTTATCGGTAATCAAGCAATTGGTGCCCCTCATAGTATATCATTAGGAACTTCGTGTCTTAATGCTGAAGAAAATACGGTACAAATTGGTTCAACATCTATACCAATGACCAAATTAAAAGTTTGGACAAGTCCAACATCAAATAGGGATTTAATTGCTGATATTGATTATAGCAAACTACCTTCATCAGCAGGGGTTATTGCTGATTCAACTCAATTGATGGCTACTGACTTAGTAGATCCAACAAAATTGGCGGTTATTCACGCATTCAAATGTATATTCCCTGACTTTACAGATACATCAAACCCAACATATACAATTGTTGATGTCCCAGTTCAAAGTGGAATAACTATAACTACACCCCCAAATCAATCATCTTTTGTTGGTTGTAGATTAAGTGGTGATACTGTTGAGTTTTTCTCCGTAACAGATACGTTAGATTTTAATTCCTCAACTGAAATTGGATTAGGTGCAATAGATAATGAGGGTGGTACTTTGTATTATAATGACAAGCCATTTTTTATTCAAGATGGATATTCTCATTTTAGACAATTTATTCTTGCTCGTTATCCGACTACTGTAATAAGTG
>JFJP01011276.1_pt1 | contig 24387 bp, 13 predicted proteins | sample 431651 | NCBI WGS metagenome assembly JFJP01 (sample SAMN02602958, study PRJNA72255) | Microbial mat metagenome, whole genome shotgun sequencing project. | biome: fresh water; feature: sink hole; material: water; isolation source: purple microbial (photo- and chemosynthetic) mats found in...
CGCCCCTCTCCCAAAGGGAGAGGGGAGACAAGAGACTCCCTCGCCCTTTGGGAGAGGGCGGGGGTGAGGGTGACAAATCTTGAAATACTGATACTACGCCAGGATATAAATTGGAGTCCAAATCTAAAGATTTGAACTCCGTAAGCGAAAGCCCTATGTATTCTATTTTGAAGATAACTAACGACTACAACTAAGTAAACCAGAGCCAGCATCTGAACAGTTACAACCTGCATCTCCTGGCTTGCAATAAAGGGTGTCTAAACAGCTCTCTTTGGCACCTTCAAGTAAATAACCGTAAATATACGGCTCACCAGGGGCCTCAGGGTTAAGGTCAGCTTCACCATTTAATATCACTTTAGCCGCCCCCGCAAAACTGCCGCCATTTATTAACGGGACAATAATTTCTTGCCCGGCTAATTTTTTTATTTCCGCTTCAAGGTCATCTAAGGTCGCGGTATCACCGGGCAAACCTAATACCTGAACTGGGTCACTTTTATTAGCGGCATCCAGAATCCCATTAGGGCTTTTATCATACTCATTAAGACCCATTTGCGGGTACTTAATTTCATTTTTTAGGTAGCCACTGTCTGAACTGCCACCCCAGGAAGCCCACTGGTTGGTATAAATATTGAGAGGTGCGTCGGCATAGTTTGGCGCAGGCACCCACTCACCTGCAACTTGCTTAAAGGTTGGGTGCTGCTCTCTTAAGGTTTGGCTACCCACAATGGGGAAGGGCGCACAGACTGGGCCAGTGGTGGTAGCGTCTATGCCTTTACGTGACGAAGCCATTAAGCGCATGGCGGTTTGTGAATACATGTACACGGGGTCAGTGACGGGCGCACCCATGGGGTTATTTGCGCCCACTGAGAGGATGGGAAAGCCAAATAATTGGGGCTGCTCATAATAAAGCTCTGTTATAATCGCGGCATTATTTGAGGGGGTCAAATCACCACTCTGACTTTTTTTCAGTAACCGACAATTGAAAGCCGCGTTTTCTAACGCAAATTTATAAGCGACTTGCTGATAATCAGCCAAACGAGTGGCCTTGGTGATGGGGTCGGTGGGGGTTTTATTAACGGTGGCGTAGGTCGTGTAGTGATAATATTCATAGAGTGACACCCCAGGGTGGAGAATGATGTCGTCATAAGTGAAATTACCCTCAATGGCATCATACGCCTCCTTAGGGGTCTTTAAGCCTTCATCATTGGCCGTTACACCTGCCTCAAATTTATCACAATCACAATCCTTATCAACTTCACAGGCTTTACCTGTATTCGCCACAAAATAAGAAATGGTTAAGTAAGAATTGTTACTATGACCAGGGGCGGTTTCGGGCCTATTCGTTAAGGCTTCGGGCAAAGGCGGTTTGGGTAGAATGAGGAACTTTTGTACTTGCTCATCCGTTAATGAGCCATTGATACCCCCAAAATAGGAGAGAATCTTTTTTTCATACCCCACATGAGACGCGTCGCGCACGGAAAAATCAAGGTAGTGTGGGCGGATGGCACGACGGGTTATCTCACGGTTAATGTTTACCAAAACCAGATAGCCCCTGACAGCCCACCCCACCTCAAATAAACCAAACAACATGAATAGTAATATGGGGGTGATGTAAGCCATCTCCACCAAAGCCTGTCCGCGTGGAGAGTCGCACATTTTTTTCAAACGGAATAATCTTCGCATAATGATACTCCTTTTAGCGTTCAGCTAGTCAGCTATTCAGCGTTTAGTTTATTAGGACTCACGCAAAACAGTCATTTTTGAGGAGTGACACACGCCCTCGTGTGTCACCGTTAGCACGAGGGCGTGCTAACTCCTCTATTTTTGCGTAAGTCCTTGTATGTTCCCAATAAATCAGACAAGAATGTCTGACCTACGGTAGAATAGACATTCCTGTCTGTTCATGGCAACACAGTATCTATTTATGACTCTTTTAGCTGATTAGCTGATACGCTGACCAACTATTTTTTAACCCACAATATCAACATAAATTTTCTCTAAAATATCATCGAAAATACCATCTAACTGTAACGGGGAAGCTGCCGGGTAGAAATTACCTAAACCCTTAAACGGTGGGGCGGATTGATATGTTTGCCCATTGGCATCTTGGTATGAACCCGTCGCCATGGTGGTTAGAAAACCAGCAGGAGCACCAGCACCTAAGCCAATGGTATAAACGGCCACCCCCGCTTGGGCTGCTTGATAGGCATAGAACATGGCACATTGATGATAAACGTCATCGGGTGAACCCGTCCAGATTTTTTGTGAAGATGTAACACAATCAGTAGGCCCTTGAACCGGCCGAGGATATTCAGAACTCGCCGTGCCTGGTTTTTCCGTTGGCACGCCGTCGGTGATGAGGATGAGAATTTTCTTAGCACTATCCCCCCGACTGCATGAGTGACCATCATTGGGCGTAGAGGTGCAACCATTATCAGCGGGGTTGCTCGGTGTGCTAATCCCTAATTCTTCTAACCCTTCACGCATCCCTGCGGCTGGGTTCGTCCCATTCAGCGGCCACTGATTTTCCACGGCCTTGATGACTTTGGTAAAAGTAATTGCTTTTTCATCATTGATACCATCAATAAAACAATCGCCGGAGTTATAGCCACCATTCCCGCGGGCGGTGTAGTTACGGCACTGGAGTTTAGAACGCACTACATCGGTATTGTCCACATCATTAGAGAAGGCCACAAACCCCAACTGGTCAAATTTAGGGTCTAGCTTTTGAGCAAAACGTTTGACTGCCTCTTGCGCGCTGCGGAAGGGTTGGAGGCCCGCGTAGAGGTCATTATTAAGCTGGTTAACGATTTGCCCCGTAGGAATATCGGTACAATTTTTTCCTTGCCCTGGCTTACCATCATTCCCATTTTTAATGCAAGTTTCGTCATCATGCGTAACTTCAAAGCCATAAATGGGATTAGCCAAATTACAGGCTTCACGGGTAGCCGAGCCACGACTAATTTGTGGCCCGCGTCCGCCATTCATGGTAACTACATTTTTCAACTCAATCGCGTTTGAATCGGAACCTGTAATACTCTGAGCATCATTATTGGTAAAAAGAACGCGGTCTATTTTGTAACCCGCACTGCCTTGATACAAACGTAAGGTGTATTGGGTTTTTCCCGCACCGTCTGTATTTGGCGTGGCGACTGTGCCTAATTTAATCCATTGCCAATCTGAATTTAAGGCCCGACTATCACGCACATATGGATAGCGGTTAGAGGAGTTAGTTTGTGCAAAAGCAGGTAATACATCTGTATTCTCGACCACATCCATTGGAACGTTAGTATCATCGCCATCTAAAACTTCCCAATAAATGGCACTGCGCCACCAATTACGACCGCCTGGCCCATTGCCGCTTCCATCTACCCCGGCCTCAGGGTTGGGGTTGCCATTCCATTCGTAAGCTAAATCTGCCCCGCCAATGGCTCTTATCCAAATGGTTGTTTCGGCGCTCCAATTGGGGTCATTGGTAAAATCATATTCTACATAAGGTGGTTTACCTACAAAATTAGAATCATTCCAACATTTATTGCCACTATTTAAGGGGAAACAATTCGCATCATAACTGCCCCCAATCACGCCAATATTGGCTGAGGCTTCATAAACGGCAAAAGGTTTGGCTTGGATATAAGCACTACAATCAGTGGCTTTAACGGTTATCTGATTGCCATCCTTATCTTTAGTCTCTATATCACCTGCACAAATTTGTGTCCCATTAAATGTACAGTCAATTACGGCTCCACCCGCGCCTGATTGTATCCCAGGGTTGCAGACGTTGGCCGATTGTTGTGAGGGATTACCTGCTTGATTGCCCTGGAAAAACTCTTGGGGGCGATGTGCGCCTTGAAAGTAATTAATGGGGTCTAATACTCCCGCATATTCATAAGCATTAGCCATAGAACCCCGTTGAACCGCCCAATAGCCTTGCCCTGCCGTCCGTCTTGCCAAATTCCAGCCCTCTAGCGGCATGTTGGCCGAATAAAGTTCCGCTTCATGGACCGAATAATAATAATTAGCGGTACTCCCATCGGGCAATCCTGCACCAGGCACAACACTAGGAATTTCATAATCTACGGTTTCCAGTGAATTAGTTAGCACATTATCTAATGTAGCACTTACTATTTTCTGGGGGATACATAACTCTGTGGCAGGAATCGAGTTATTTTGCTTATCTGCGGCTCGTTCATATTTTACCAGGGCAGGCGCAAAAGGAATGGGGTTATAGTAGCCATTTTTATCAGGGTAAGAATACGTAACCATATCCTTATCCGCCACCCATGCTTTGGTCTTCACCCAACAATCCACGCAGGGGGTATCAAACTCCATGGAGGCAGAAATGTCTAACACCACTATAATATCAAGATTACTCACACTCTCGGCAATTGCTTCTGAAGTGACCGGCACTTTGGAAAAGCCAATTAACTTCATAAAATTCATGTCAACGAGTGATTTGCCGATGATTTTTATGCGGGCAGAATTGCCATAATTACCACTGCTGGCCTCGCATAAATTCGCGGGGTTATCATTGGTGTTTTCAGCTCCCTGTAGCCCACGAAATGAACCCGTATCAATCATGAAGGAGGCTCTGAGGGTTTCCGTGGCGGGAATGTACATGGCTCCTTTGACCTCGGTGACTGGATCCATTTTTAACTGTTGCACCCCATTAGGATGAGTTTCATCAATATTGCCGCCTTTTGTGGTGACGCAGCCGCGCACCACTACCTCCACATCCCTGCCCACATCATAGCCATTGTTCTTTAAATACTCAATAGCTCGCTCCATGGCATCTTCCTCAAAAGGCAGTTCAACGGCGGCGGCTAAAACGGCTGAGTCGACGGCTTTATTGATGCGAACTCGTTCAATATAAACCAAGCCCAAGTCAATGGCTAAACCCATCATGGCAACTAAGCCCACAAATGAAGCGGCAAAGATAACGATACTTTGCCCTTTCTGTTCGCTAAAACCCTGCCAAAAGTACCTTTGTAAAAACTGTCTCATTTTTTTTAACATCATCTAACCTCTACTGTAATTAGGAGTTAGGAGTTAATGCCACCAATAAATAATTAGGGGATACGGAGTCCAAAGCCGTAGGTCTTTGTCCCACTGCTCAAAGCCTACGGCTTTGGACTCCACTGCTATCCCCTGAAAATTTACAGGTGGAATTAATGCGTTTGTATTCCTAATTCCTAATTCCTAATTCTTATTGTATCACCCAGCCCTTAGTTGCATCAACCACCACCATGTGAGTAGTATTGGTTTGTTCATTGATGCCGACGACAATCCAAACGGGGCCAGCTAACTTTTTAGTGCTACGTAGCTGAATAATTAAATCTAACCCTAAGTTATTTTGGAGAACTTCACTCCCCCCATGGTCTAACCAGGTGGCTAAAGCTACAGAGCTATCCATCAACCAACCCTCAGTCGCGACGGGGTGTGGCGGGAGGGTGACTTCAAGCGGGTGAACAAAAATCTGCGTTTGCCCATCGGCTTCTACACTAACAAAAAGTTTGAGCTTTTTGCTGGGTGAGTAAAAATGGTATGTCCAAAGTGTTGGTTCGCCTACTTGGCTCAGACTTAATAGCTGATGCCATTTAGCACTCGCCGCGATTAACTCGGCATCGCTTGACCACGCTAAAGCGGCGGGTTTAGCCATTTGATTGTATTGATTTAACCCTGTAACCATTTGGTTGGGGATAGTGTGGGTTGGCTTAGGGGCGGCTTCAGGTAGCTCACGCACTTTTTCTTGGCGACCTATATCACGCAAAATCAGCAAAGCAACCACAATCACAGCCACCGCGGCTAGGGACATTAAACCAAGTAATAAGATTATATCTCGCCGTCGGATTCTTTGAAACATGGGTTACTCGGTGTGCTTTAGACCTCACAGGTTTCTAAAACCTGTGAGGTCTGTCAACATTCGTCCTGTCATTTTAATTATTTACCACACCCACACGAATCATGGTGAGGTTAACGCCTGTTCTGTCAAGGCCATCATTTTTGAGTAAAACAGTCGTATCATCAACCAACATGCTGCTTGTGCCATTGCCATTATCCGCCGCATACTCGGTATAAAGGAAATATTTTGTATTGCTGTTGGTTGAAGCAGGTAAGCCATAGAAGTTATACTCCCCTCCTTGAATGGTGGTGGTTTCATATAGCTTGCCGCCCTCAGCGTAAGCCCACACTTTAACCCCCTCTTTACGGATTGCCCCATCACCCTTACCCTCATCCACTCTTACAGTCCCTTGAATATGAGTGGGGTCTTTACCGACATCAATCAACTCTTGGTCGGTTGGCTTGGGTTGGGTACGACAGATTTCGAGGTTAAGCTCATCAAAGTTAAACTTAATATTCCTACATGAACTAAATAAGGCACAATCACGGGTGTTACTATTATTGTACACCAATAAGTAAACATCCCCTGAATAGCTGTTTAAATTAACCCCTGGTTTGAGGGTTAACTCCATATTTTTTTGTTCCCACGATGGGCCACTATAACTGACTTGGTTCATGGTGCCAACGGCAATTGTGGCCGGTTCACTTAATAATTCATCTGAGGTGGGGTCGGGGTAAGTTCCCGTAGGTGCTTTAGTAACTAAAGCCACCTGGAAAATGCTGGCAGGTTCAGGTTTTCCGTTATCATCAATATCATACCAAATGCTAAATTTGACCGTGGCCGCCGTGGATACAGGCGGCGAACTTTCTAGGGTTAGCTTTTGGTAGAAATAAGGGGTACTTTGATTGTCAGTCCAACCGCCCATTTTATAGTTGCCATCATACGCCCCCCCATTCGCCACAAACGCATTTCCGCCCAAATTCCAGACACTATAGACCCCTGGTTTTTCAAAACTTAAGCCTGTATCTTGTAATGGATTAGGACAATATTCATAGCCAGGGGGAATGTTCGTCGGAATAGTGGTCGAACCACTTTTAATGAACTCGCCTGACCCTTTCCCTGGTTCACATGGACGGAAGCCAAACTTAAAGTATACAAACTCCGTTGACTGGACAATACTAGCATTATGTGAGTCATTAAACAAGCCAATCTCAATTTCATCCTCAATGGGTTCAAGGGCTGAATTGGTTGAAACCAGTAACTCGTTGGCGGAGTACTCAGTCCAACTCGCAGGAGGGGTACTGCTATTTGTTTGAGCATGGTAGAATTTGAAACCACCCGTGATTTGATTACGGGTTATCCTTAACCAAACATAATTAGGCAAAGTATAGCCTGTGCCATTTGATTCCCAAAGAGTGGCTTGCCCATTATAGGTATCACGGTTAATGACTTGCGGCAAATAACTCCCGTTACTTTGCTTCATTAAACCAAACTGAATTTTGGCACTACTAGGGTCAGCTTTACGCCGAATCTCTAAACCTGCCATGGCTTTTTCACTACCACCCGTCAGGTTATGCATGCCCACAACGGCATCAAAATCAAACTTGGTCGAAATGGCCGAGGCCGTATTATAACGGTAGAAGAAATAACCACCGTTGTTATCATTACGGCTGCCCAGATTATCTGCCCCTAAGTTCTTCAAAATCAAGGCGGCGGTATCAACACCTAGTAACGGGTCGGCGGTGCGGCCACCGTAAGGCTGGGCCGTCCATTTAGTGCTGCTAAATTTGCCACCCTCTGACCACACCGTGGTTTTGAAATTATCAAAGATAGTTTCAGAGGCGTTATTAGTATAGTAATTACCGTTAAACTCCCCATTAGAGGCAAATAAGGTTACATAAAGTTTTTGGGCTTCGTCAGGCGTAAAACTAACAGGATTTAAGGTATCGGCATAACTGGTGATTTCGGTGGTTGCGTCTTGTCCATTGGTGCCATATTTGAAATGGAGTTTTTGCTGTTTATCCACTTCAATTTTTAGACTGATGGGCAGTTGACTCAGTAGGATACGTTGGCTAATCGGACTCACTTCAGGAATCTGATTATTATTAGCTGCCACCCGTCCACCCGCCACAAGTTGGTAATTATTGTCAGCCTCTTTCCACTTAAGAGCAAAATAAATCCGTTTGTCATAGCTAAACGCATTACTTTCAGGGGAAGCTACCCGCACCTCTAACCCCGCCCAGCCGCTGACGTAGTTCCCTACACCGTAGGGTTGACCATTACTGCTAGGGGCTTGGACGACGCTAATTTGGGCGGAGGCAAAACGAGTAATCGGTTTATTGTAATACAAGGCATAGACGCGGTCGTTGCCATCTACAGCATCAGGCCGCCCCGCGCCATGGGTGAGCATGAGTTGACCCTGGAAGGTGGTATATCTCCCACCATTGTTCTGTTGCTGCTTGCCCTGCCAATCACTGGCATTAGCCCCACCCGCATCAACGTCATACGGCGACTCAAAAGTGATTACAGGAAGAATTTCTTCAGTTTGCGTGCCGAGGCCAAAGGTTTCAGGGCTAATGGCGATAGAGGGTTCATTACAGGTCAGGTTAACGGTGGTACTAATCACGTTGTTACTTTCTGTTGCCTCATTCACCAAACGGGAGGTATTGGCGTAAGCATAGAAGGTTTGTAGCCCATAACGGGTTAAGGTAAAGGCTTGTTGGAGTTGGAAGGATTGCCCATTGGCTAAGGGGGTCATGCGCCACTGTTTGAAATCCCCTGGCATGTTGAAGACGGCCTTATTTTGCAGTTGCCCTGGAATTAAGGGCGCAGGGTCTTGATACATGTCTATATCAAAATAACGGGAAATGGGGATGGTGGCCGCATTTTCAACCGTAAAAGTGACGGTGTAAGGGCGGTTAATGTGCGGATTGGCCGAGGTATGAACCACCTCTACGGGTCTAGGCGTAGCATCTTTGGCCCACAAATCCCCTGACCGAATGGTTAAGGTCGTGGTCGCAATACGTTGATTATCGTTATATTGTCGGGAGATCATGTCGAGAGGTATGCCCCAATTTTTAGAGTCAGTAATATCTGACCCTGGCGGGTCTTTGGGCAGCGAGGTTAAGTCGTAATTTAAATTGAAACTACCAGAACCATCGGTTTGGGCAATGACATTAGGCATTAGCTGACCCGCATAAGACAAGCGATAACTGGTGTTCGGGGCATGGTTGCGTAAGCGAATACCAATGGTTGCATCAGGCAGCACCGCTTGAGTAATGGGCGGGTAAGTGCTGGGTATGCCCAGGATGGCATCAGGGGCATCCATGCGCGTATTACCTTGGTAGACCTCAATATAGGGTTTGGGTAAAATTTCCACCTGAATGGTGGCACATGCCTGGTTTAGTCGGGCGGGATTATCGGTTACACTGGTAGAGAAAGAAGAAATTTGATATTTTACCGAAGTTGAGCTAGCCGCATCCATGGGAATAATGAAGCCCTGTTTAGCAATCCCACTGGGGCCAACTAAGAGGGTATTATCAGCCCGACTGGTCGGAATACGACTATCTCCAAATTGCAAGAAGTAATCCCCTGCGGCATGGTTATTCATCTGAATGGTAATGAGCGAGCCGATAGGGAATTTGTAATTATCCTTACTAACGCCAACAATGGTTAAGTAGCAAACATTGCTATTATCCACGGTGAATTGCTTTCTGGGGGCAATCCAGGTGGTTTCCAAATCGGTGGCCGATGGTTTACTGGGGTATGAACGGATAGAATAAGTGCCATTTTCCCAAACATTCTCCCCTTCATCGGTCAGGTGAATCGAGACAATCCCACTCGTGCCATTTTCATCAGTTTTGGCATTTTCTGAAACGCTGGCTAAAATCTGAGTCCCACTAAAGACCACCACAAAATAACTCCGCTTAGGCGTATGGTCTATCAATTGAACTTGAATGGTATCCCCTTTTTGATAGGTAATATTGCCCGTCGCGAATAGCTTAATGCTAGGATTGGTCATAAAGAAAGGCGCATCGGCGGCGGTGCTATTATCGCTAGAGACAACAGACCGAACCACACAGGTTATCACTCCGCCTGGGGGACATGGGGAAGGGGGAATATTATCTTCATCCGTTGCAGGGGCTAACCGCGCCATGGGGGCGGTGCTGGCAAAGCCATTGCTATCTACCGTAAGGGGGAAGTTAACCAATGGCGTGGTAAAACCATTGCCAATCGCAAATACCATATAATCGCCTGGCGCATGTTTTTGTAATTCTGCCTTAATGGGGGTGTGGCGCGCCCAAACGGGGCTTGTGCCACTTGCATCAAGTATCACCAAAGTGTTGGTTATGGTGTCATCATCTGCGCTAATAATGACATCTTGTTCCGCACTAGCCAACGGGTTTTCACAGGTTTGCCCCGTAGTACCTGCGCCGACGGAGTAGAGACAGTAGCTCCCTGGCTTAAGCCCAGTCAGGTCACAGGGTGGTGGGCTGATAAAGTGATTATTCCCATCAGTTTGGACATTGGAGCAAATCTTATAGGCGGTTTTATCTATTGCCCGCGACTCTAAGTAAATATCATAAAGTTGACTTTGGTCATGGTTAATTAACTCAATATTAATCTCAGTGTCTGTACCAAAGCGAAAGGCATAATTATCAGATTTAATGGCCTGCCCTTCTGGGCCACAAATTTGGGGGGCGGGGCAACTTTGGGTGCCTGGCCCCGTAACGGGTGGTTGAACGTTAATGGGAACACCGCCTGTTTGCGCCAGAACCTCATTTTGACCCTCGTTCTGCATCTGAACTTCCCCACGCACAGTGACGGGCAACCCACCGACAATCGCATTAAAAATCGGCGTGACCATTTGGACGTTATAAAAGGTATAAACCGCCACATTCAGCCCTTGCTCACCCGCATAATTTGGCACACTATTAATGGGGGTTGACCCATTAGCAGTTTTAGTAATTACTTGTCCCACGACCACCACGCCAAAGGCATTGGGAATATAATTCCCAAAATTCTCTGCATTGGGGTCTTGTACCTTACAGTTCCATTTAGTATAATCCTCGGTTGAACCCGTGGGATATTCACAGATACAACTCGTAGGATTGCTCAGGCCCTCACATAAATTGTAAGGTGGGTCTGTTTTAGGGGGTATCCCGCCAATGAGGGCATAACTACGTTCAATCGCCAGCCGTTTGATGGCTTCGGCGCGGGTTTTAGGGGAGCAACGCCACGGTTTGGTCGCGTTTGCTTCACCCTCCACCTTTAGACAATCGGGGTTATCCGTAAAATTTTCTTGTGGGTTAACAATATAGGGCTTACCCGTAATGGCATAACGTGCCGCATCTCTCGCCGCTGATTGCACGGTGATATAAGCCCAAATGACCCGTCCTATTTCAAATATTCCTAATAATAGCATTAATAAAATAGGGAGAATTAAGGCGAATTCGACTAAACTTTGTCCTTTTGACTTGTGTTTTAACACGATTAAACTCCTTCAGGTACAGATAGTATAGGGATAGTTTCTAAGCAATGGGACTTACGCAAAACCCTCTCCCATAGGGCGAGGGAGTAAACTTCCCTCCCTTTGGGGGGGACTGAGGGGGGGATTTTGTCGTTTTGCGTAAGCTCGAAGCAATAGAGCTATCTCTTCATTGATACCTTTTCTATCATGGGGGGGTGGTGGGTTATGGTAAAAATATCAAATAATAGGTTTATTGCGGTTATATAACTGCAATGGCAGGGGGCTAATAAAACATCAAAATGCACCGATTAAGATGTTCGGGCATCACTTAAGTAACATGCTTTGATTAGTTATGCTCAGATATAATAGAGTCCGTCGCTTCCAGAAAAGATACGGGCAACGTTAAAGAGGGGGCGCGTTTTTTAAGACTGTCATGGAGTCCAAATCTTTAGATTTGACTGCCCAATCTAACAAATCTAAAGATTTGGACTCCAGATGGCGAAAATTGGCTGACACTAACAGAAACTCCAACAGGATGTCAGTGTACATTGACTAGTAGCTTAGGCCATGCTATTATTAAAACCTCTAGTTTAACAATAACTTAACACAAATAAGGATGGTTATAATATGACAACTCAAAGCAGATCTGCCTTAATCGCCGTCGCCTGGCTACTCCTGTGGCAATGGGGGCTAATGGTAGCGCAGGCCGCTGAATTTGTAGTGACCCGCCTGGATGACCCGCAACCGAATCAATGTTTACCTGCCGATTGTTCATTACGGTCGGCGATTATCGCGGCCAATAATAACCCTGGGGCGGACACAATTACCTTTCAGGCGGCCAAAGGAACGTATCAACTCAAAATCACTGGGCTAGGTGAGAACGTCGCCGCCACCGGTGATTTAGATGTGTTAGATAGTTTAACGATTAAAGGTAAGGGCCAAAATAATACCATTATCAGTGGCTTAACTCCTAGTAATAATCCTAATGCCCTTGATTTTGACCGAGTGTTTCATATTATTAAAGGTGATTTTGCCATTTCCTCGTTGACCATTCAGGGGGGTATTATTACTAAAACGACGGTTGCCTCTAGTGTGGGCGATGATGGTGGTGGGATTGCCTATGGTGTTTCAGGGGGTATTTTATCGGTGATTGATAGCCGCTTACGTAATAATCAAGCTAGGGTCGGCGGAGGCATTTTTAGTAATGGGGATGATGCAATTATTAACATTATCAATAGTACCATTAGTGAAAATTACGCCGTTGAAACTGGGGGTGGCTTAAACCCCGCGCAGGTAAAAGTAACGGATTTAAATATTTTGGGTAGTTCAATTATTAATAATACCACCGATGGGAATGGCGGGGGGATTTATTTCTTCTCTGACCCTGATATTGGTGAAAAAGTGGTTATGAACATTATTAACACCACCATTAGCGGCAATAAAGCCGTAAGATATGGGGGCGGTATTAATAATGATGGGATTGGAGAGGTTAACTTGCAAAACTCAACCATTGTATTTAATACAGCAGGCACAGCTACTGATAAGGGCGGTGGGGGGGGGGGCATAGCCTCTACCTATCGGGGTAAGTTTAATGTGTCTCATTCAATTATTGCAAATAATACCGATGGTCGCTACCGTTTAGGGTCTATATTTTATGCTCATGATTGTTTGGCCCCTGACAACACCACCATGCGTTCCTTAGGCCATAATTTAATTGGTAATAATATTGGCTGTGAGTGGCCGACAACGCGGGATGATTTGGTAGGTGAAGAACCTAATAACGTGATTGACCCTAAATTGGACAGTTTAAAAACGACGACCTCAGCCCTGCCTTTTCACCCCCTCTTAGCAGGTAGTCCCGCGATTGACCAGGGAGTTAAGACAGTTGGTGGTCAATTGGGTGCATGTGCTTTTATTGACCAGCAAGGGTTTGGGCGGCCAGTGGGGGATTCATGCGATATTGGGGCGTATGAAAGTGGCGCGACTCAACCTGCCTTAAGTTTAACCATCATTAAAAGTGGGCCTGATATTATTCAAAGATTAGGGGATACGATTACCTATACCCTTATTGTCATTAACAGTAGTTTGCTCACCGCAACGAGGGTTTCTATCAGCGATACTGTTCCCAGTGGGGCGTTTTATTTGAGTGGTGGCGATGTTTTTACGAGCAAACCAGCCCCTGGCGCAGTGGCTTGGTTTAATGGACCGTTATATCAGGCCATGCCACCTAATACGCTCATGGCCGTCACCTTTGCCGTCACCTCTAATCAAGCGGTGCGTAACGAAATCTATCAAGTTAGTGCCGACGGTTTTGGGAGTGGCGGTTTTACGGGGGTTGGAACGGGGTTGGCTGAACCGAGTTTTGCCATTGAGAAAACAGGGCCTAGCCGTGCGCCAGAAGGTAGGGAAATTACCTATACCTTAACGGTGCGAAATGACGGTAAAGCCGAGGGGTTTGGTGTAGTCATTACCGATACCTTGCCAACGGGGGCGACTTATATTCGGGCAAGTGACGGTGGCGGTCTTGACGGGCAAACCGTCAGCTGGAAGGTGGATAGTTTGCGGGCAGATGGGGGTGAGGTTAATATTACGGTGGTGGTTACGGCCACCCATTCGATTACCAATAGCCTTTATCGGGTGACTGCTTTTGAGGAGACTCGCACTAAATCTTATAGCCAAACGGGGACGATTGTTGTTTTTACTCAAGTAGGTAAGGAAACGTATTTACCCGTAATGCGTAAAAACCAGTAAGGCAATCAGTGTGCTGGCCTTTGGTCGGCAACTTATTGCTAAAATATCATTACAAAACAAAAAGGGCAGCCAAATAGCTGCCCTTTTTGTTTGGACTTAAGCAAACAGGAGCGTCAAAATTTTATTTTGACAGGCGAAAATGAAATTTTCGCACTCCTGAAAAATTTATTCGCTGTAGTGCTTAGTTTATTGGAATCCAGAACTCTACGCGTGTACCTTGGCCTACGCCACTATGAATGTTAATTTGTCCGCCGAGCATCTCAACCCGTTCTTGCATGGTGCTGAGGCCAATCGTTTTACGTTGGCGGGAAGCCCCTAACGCTTCACTCACATTAAAGCCACTTCCGTCATCTTCCACAATAACACTGGCTTTATTGGGGTTAACATCTAGCGCAATTTGCACCTGAGTAGCTTTGGCATGTTGTTGGATGTTTTTGAGCAGTTGTTGAATAATGCGGAAAATTGTGACTTCGGCATGAGGCGGGAGGCGAATGTCTTGCCCCGTCACTCGAAAATGACAGGCAATGTTATATTTCTGTTCGTAATCCTCAAATGATTTTTTGAGGGTGGGCGTTAAACCCAAATCATCTAACATCATAGGGCGTAGTTCAAAAATAAACTCCCGCACTTTTTGGAAGGTTTGCGAGACCGAGTCTTTTAAGGTAGTCAGTTCGGCGCGGGTACGAACAGGGTCACTATCAAACAGGCGTTCGCTAATCTCTGCTTGCAGAATCAAGTTCGTTAAGGCTTGCGCTGGCCCATCATGTAATTGATTAGCGAGTGAACGCCGTTCTGATTCCTGGGCATTAATCACCTTAACCACGCCAATTGACTCAGCCGTTTGGCTAGGGCTTTCCCCAGATTTTTCAGGAGCAGCAGTACTTAACCCACCACTCACATCTATTACTTTGCGTAATGTGTCCATATAACGTTTCAAGTTATCTTGCTTATCGTTCAGCTTTTCCACTTGACCGCGCATCATGAACAAACGGACTTGTACCTCTTGGGCTGCCTTATAAGTTGTCTTAATATCATCGCGCGGCACCGTATCCAGATTAGCCTCTAAATTTCGCACCGAGTTCGTCATTTGGGCATTACGATGCGCCAATTTTTCCACCTCAGTGGTACTTTGCTTTAACAACATTTCGAGTTCCTTCAACTCTTTTTGCACCTGCTGGTATTCTTGGTTAACGTATTCAATTACGCCTTCCACTTTCATTCCAGCCGCTTGGCCTGGCCCCACTGGTTTTCCATTCATAATGAGCTACCCCTCTTATTTCTCTTCATCATGCAAGCGAATCCAGCCCCGTTTCACGGCATAAAGAGCCGCTTGAGTACGGTCATTGACTGCTAATTTTCGCAAAATACTAGTCATGTGGTTTTTAACCGTTTGACGGCTAATCCCTAATTCGTATGCCACTTCTTTATTACTTTGACCTTTGGCTATATGTTGTAATATTTCCATCTCTCGTGGCGAAAGTGGCGCAAACATATCATTGGGTGAACCATCGACATATGCCACCTTGTCAAATTGTTGAATGAGCCAAGTCGCCACTTCGGGTTTATCCAACACCTCATCATCCACCACATAATTGCCTTCACTCACCTGGCGCACCGATTCAACTAAACGGCGCGGGGTCACATCTTTCGGGAAATAAGCGGCGGCCCCGGCACGAATAGCATGGAAAATCTGCTCATCATCATGGTAAGCCGTCAACATAATCACCGCAATTTCGGGCGCGGCTTGTTTTAATTCGCGGGTCACTTGCAACCCATTCATGTTTGGCAAATTGATGTCCATGATAACCACATCAGGCATCAACTGCTTAATCATGCGTAAGGCTTCTTCTCCGTCAGCAATTTCCATGATAACTTCAAGTTGCTCATCGGCCTCAAGGACACGGCGCAACCCCTGGCGGAAGAGTGGATGGTCATCAACTAAAATAACACTGGTTTTAGACATAGCGTGTCTCTCCAAAAAACTCAGCTTGGCTGAGAATTTTAGGACTTAGGCAAAAGTAGAGGAGTCCGCAATTATTTGCGGACAGCCCGCAAATGATTGCGGACTCCTGCGTAAGCCCTAACTTTATAAAATAGGGTAGGGTATAGATAAAATGACGTGTGTCCCTTGATGGGGCGCACTTAATATTTTCAAACGGCCGTTGAGCAACTCGGCATAATCGACCATGCGGGCTAAACCTAGATTTTTACGTGAACGACTAAATTCATCTAAAATTAAACCTCGGCCATTATCAATAACCGAAAATTCTAATCGATTATCATGCTCTTCTAACATTACATTTACTTGGGTTGCCGCCGCATGATGGTGAACATTGCTCAGGGCTTCTTGCATCACCCGAAAGATTGCCACCTCAATAATGCTCGGTAAACGCCCCATATTCGCTTCAATTCGCAACTTAACCGTAATATTGGTGCGAGTTTCATACCGTTCTAAATAACGTCGTAGGCCCGCGCTCAGGCCAAAATTTCCCATGATGGTGGCAGGTTCTAAATTAACGATAAACCAACGCACATCGGTTAAGCCCTGTTCTAATTCACTTTGCAATGCCTCTAGCCCAGTGGAAACTGCCGCCTCATCGTAACCTAACAACTGCCGACATGAGGCCACTTCAAACACCGCATTGGCTAATAGCTGTCCCACGCGGTCTTCCATCTCGCGAGCCAGTTGAGTCTGTTCTTCTTCTTGGCTTTGTAACACTCGGATGAGCGGCCAATGGTCGTCATCGTTCAACGGGGCATCTAAATTATGGCGTAGAGTATGGTGAACGGCTTGACAACGTTCAACCAGCCGTAGTAAATTTTGGCTGATTTTTTGGAGAGGAGGATTAGATGACGGGTTAGCGAGTAAGGCAGCTTGGGCAAGTTCAGTGAGCTTATCCTGAGTTTCTTGCAGGACGTTGGTCGCTTTAGTTACAAACTCTTCGATTAAGGTAGTTTCATGCCCCATGCAGATACTCCATTGTTGTCACCTCCCTATAGTATACCACAATTAATTGCCCAACGGCAAGCTATTGGATTATTTACCTAAGAGCTTATAGGTTTTTAAAAACCTATAAGCTCTTGACACTATTTGTTGAATTGCACTTGATACACGCTCATATTATCATTGTTAATATCCCCTGACCATAAGGTTTTAGTCCTATACACCTCATGCAAATCGGTATTTTGGCTCAGGTGCGGATACCATGATGGAAATATAACAACATAATCGGCACGCTGAGTAACGATAAATTCCAATAATTTTGGCTCATCGCGGATAATTGGAATCACCTCAGGCGTAATCAATCCCGCCAAATCAATCAACGGACGTTGCGTAAAATAACCAATCGCCCCAATATCATGCGCCGCAATGGTCGTATTAGGTGGAGTTTCCGCCACCAACCAGCGCGCCGTTGCCACCATTTCCGTCTCAATAAAGCGCACATCTCGTTGATAGGCCAGCGCACCCACCCCCACAAAGGCCACCACCAACACGCCCCATGAGCCGACCATGACGGGATAAATGACCCGTTGATAGAGTCGTTTCAAAGACCTTACAGGTTTTAGAAAAATTAAACCAAAATCTCCCTCACCCCCGTCCCCTCTCCCAAAGGGAGAAGGGGGAGTTTTTACTCCCTCGCCCTCTGGGAGAGGGTTGGGGTGAGGGTCTTTAATGGCAGTAGACCTGTGAGGTCTAGTATAAAGTCGCTGACTGCCCCACAACCCTAACAAAATGACCCAGACAATCATGGGCATTTGATACCGCCCATGTTGATAGGTGACAGGTAAACGAAAGCCATAAAGTAATAAAAATGAAATCCACCACGCCCACAAGCAAACTAACTCGCTGCGCCGTTCTTTCACCGTCAACCATGCCGCCCAAATTAAGCCTGGCAACAAGAGAAATTGCGGCCCAATGAAAATCACCTGAAATACACCCTGCACCGTTTCAACAGGGTGACTAAAATTGCCAAACAGTCGCCACCATAACGGATAACTTGACAGTACCACCGCGTATTCAGCCTGCTTCGCATAGAGAGTGTTGGGGAAAGGTTTGCCTGTTAAATGAAAATGAAAGGCCATGTAAGGTATCAGTAATAGAGCGATACCCAACCCTACCATTATATAGGAGTCCGCAATTCTTTGCGGATTATCCGCAAATGATTGCGGACTCCTATATTGTTTAACTCCCCAATCCAACCCTAACAAAGCCACTAAGCCAAGACCCTCTGGCCGCGTCAAGGTCAGAAAACCACCCATAATACCCAAAGTCAGCCAACCCGATGGCGTCGGCGCGCGACTAACCGTAAGATAGCGACTCACCAGGGCGACGGATAGCCAGATAAATAACAGAGTTTCCATGCCCGAAACCGCTGCCCAAATCAAATGCCATTCGAGGGTGCAACAGACTCCAATGATGAGGGCGAGGGTGGGTTGTTGCGGCCAAAGTTGTTGCGCGAGATAACGCATTTGCGCGCCGATAAGCCCTAATAAAATAATGCCCAAACTGTATGTCCATAGCTGAAAGGGGACATGCAACAAATAGCCCAAACTTAACAATAATGACCATAATGGCGCGGTTGACCCCGCACTCGGCTGCCCTGGCACAAAGGCCAGTTGACTACTCACCGCCAAATTGCGGGCGTAGGTTTGGTGAATCCAGGCATCATCTAACGGAAAGCCCACGTAACCCCCCCAGGCAGCCAGGGCAAGGTAAAACAGCCCTGCGATAACGGCGAGTAAGAAGGTGAGAGGTGAGAGATGAGAGGTGAGAAGTGAGAGGTGAGAACTTTTTTGGTTCATTTTGGTTTGGATATTTCGCTTACGATAAATTGATGGAGCGATAAAATTAAATTTTCGTAAGCAAATCCACCAACTAACGTTTTATGAGGGATAGCTAAATCAACGGCATACCCTTCAGGGTTGTCGTAACATTCTATCACTGTCCCGATACTGTTTTTAGGGATAATTTGCTCTGAAAAATCACTTTTAAGCTCTGTTGTCGTAACGATATTGGTATTAACTGTAATTTTAGCCATGTTATCATTATACCATTAATAGCGTGGATTTGCTGAACTTTTCGGATTTATCCGTTTGTCCTACAAATCCGCGCTATCGCCACGCAAAAATGCGGATGGGTTGATTGTCTTGCCCCACTGTATGCACTAATTTTAACATGGCGGGGACATCGTGCAAATTGTATAATTGAGCCAATGGCGCGGGGCAATTTACGTCTAAAATCAGATAATCCACTTGATAACGGCGCATGACTTCTATCGTAATGTCGGGTGGTTCATTGGGAACAATGACGCTGAGGCCGCCGCCGTGATAGCGATAGGCGGGTGGATTACCTATCATCACGATAGCCTGGGAATTTTGCGCTTTAAGCCATGTTACAACGGCGGGATAGCGAGAGTCGGCCTGATTCCAGGTGTTATTTTGTAAGACTCGTTGATAATAAATGCCCCCACTGAGGCCACTGGTTAAGAATAATAACCCTACGCCAAATATTGGTTTGGCTATCTTGGCGTTCCAGGTGCGACGGCGCGCCGCCAACCAATCAATGGCCTCGCTGAAACCGAGCGCAGCCAGGGCATACATAAAGGGTAATAACGCGGTAGCAGAATGAAATAGGCCGCCGCGTACCCCTGGAAAGGTGAAAATAAAGGTCATGGTCAGAAAAAGTAATAATGCGTAGAGGCTACTGAGTTGCACCATGGGCAATTTGCGCCCGCGCCAGCCACCCATGAGGATAAACGGCCAGAGTAAAATCATGCCCCATTCGGCTAACACTCGCTGCGAGTTAACGGTTAAAGCCCACCAACGACTTTGTAAGATTGAGCCTAGCCCTTGCGCCCAAAAGGTTTGCGCGGATAGTTCGCGCCCATAACTAAAGAGGTCGTCATATTGCGTTAGCCAGATGGTTTGTGTGCCTGATACGGGGAAGGGGGTGCCAGTGACTTGCCAATTGCGAATGAGCCAGGGCGTAAGAAGTAAGAGGTAAGAAGTGAGAATTAAGAAATAAGGAGTGAGAAGTGAGAAGTGAGAAGTGAGAAATGAGGGGGACTGACGGCTGACGGCTGACGGCTGACGGCTGAACCAAATATAAAGAAATATAGCAATTAAGAGTAATGGCCCATCGGCGCGGCTGAGGTGGGCTAGGCCAATGCAGAGACCCGTTACGAAACATAGCAGCCATGATTGCCTAACCGACTGACTTGCTGACTGACTGACAAGCTGATTGGCTGACTCGCTGACCCACTGACTAGCTAACATTAACGCCAACGCCCCAAATAGGCCAAAGGGGGTGAAGTTATCAATCGCCGTCCAATAAGGCAGGTAGAAGCCACTTGTGAGCATGAACATGGCGGCGAGGAGGCTTAACTGACGTGTTAGGCGTGGCGGGTATGATTGTTGTTGCAATAAATGATAGGCTATAACGTAGGTTAAGGGCGGAAGCAACGCGGAGAGAATAATGAAGGGAATTTGGGCGACATGGTAGCTGATACCGCCAACGGCCATACTGAGGGCGGCTAACATGGACGTTAGGGGCATCCAATAAAGGTGGCTGGGTTGTGGCGGCGGGTTAGGATTGTTAAGGTAGTTCCACAAAAAATCCTCCACAAACCCGCGCCCCTCAGCCAGATTAACGGCGTTGACGTAATAATAGGCCGCGTCCATGTAGTTGGGTTGCTGTTGTGGCCAGGCGGTTAAGAGCCGCATGATGAGGGCGAAAATAAAAATTGCGCTCAGGTCGGCCTGGCTCGCCCTTGTTTTTTTTGTCATAAATCGTGTGATATACCTCGTGTTGCTAGGACTACACATAATTGCAGGATTTAGGCTTAATTTGCTAACTAAATCAAGTTTGCTGTATGATTGCCAGATGATGATTCAGTGGCTTAAACGTAACCAAAATAGCCTAAGTTTATTGGCTCTCACGTTGCTCGTTATTCTATTACGCTTGCCTTTCGTGGAACAACCCTTTGATAATGATAGCGCGGCCAATGCCTACCATGCCCGCCTGATTCTGCGCGGCGAGCCACTTTATGGCAGCCACCATCCCATCCATCATCTGCCTGGCGTTTATTACGTTTATGCTCTCATTTTGCGATTGTTGGGCGACTCGACGGCCTCGCTTAAAATAGGGCTGATGCTGTGGCAAGTTGTAACCATGTGGCTGCTTTATTATTTGGCTAAATTTTTACATGGTCAGCGTTTAGCCATTTTAGCCGCGCTGTTTTATAGCTTTTTGAGCGCAGACATTTATCTTCTCGGCATGACGGCGGAAACTGAACTTTTTGTTAATCTGCCCCGTATTGCCAGCATTTTTGCGTTACTTTATTTGCGCCATAAGCAAGCCCCCGCTTGGCAATTTAGCCTCGTCGGTTTTTTAGGGGTGATTTGCTTTTGGTTCAAAGCCATTTACCTCTCAACCTTCATTTTAGCGATACTCATTGAGTTTGAAGCCCGACCCTTTAGCCTAATCAAAACGACACAACGCTTAATATGGGTCGGTGTTGGGGCGTTAGCGGGGGCGGTGCCAGTGGTGGCTTATTTTGCCACGCAGGGTTTACTGACTGACTTGGGGCAAGTATTCACGTTTGGGCAACGCTATGTCAGCACCAATACTTGCATTACAACCACCGATTTATTTTCACCCATTTGGTTATTTTATCCCGCCATCGGCTTCGCAAATTATAATATCGTGTTATTTGTTTTGAGTCTCTGCGGCGGATTCATGCTCATCAAACGCCGAAATCACCCCGACCTCGTGTTATTAAAATATATTGCCTACTGGTATTTACTGGCTTATGCCGAAGCCTTGCCCGCGCGGATGTATCGCCCTTATTACTTTCAGTTAATTATTCCGCCTCTAGCCCTCGTTGCGGCCTGGTTTTTGTTGGATTTATATCAACTTTTCCGACAACTTTTACCCAAACGGGCGGTTTATGGGGCGTTAGGTGGCTTAACTTTATGGGCAATTGGTATTACAACGTATCACAATTTTAACTATTATGCCCATTACGCGGCCTATAGATTGGGACAAGAAACGTTTGCCACCTTTATCACGGACGGTTTTGCCCAACCTAATTACAATTTGTTAGGGTTAGCCGATTTAGCCCAATACATCCAAAACCACACCACGCCCGAAGATTACGTTTATTACTGGTCAGGGGATGTTCAGCTTTATTACTTAGCCGACCGCCGCGCCCCCACCAAAGTTATTTGGGTCTGTTATCTTGGCACAATGGAATCCGCCCAACAGATTTTTATCCCTCAGACGAAATATATTGTTATTCCCCAAAAAGTTTTTGCTGCGCCTCGCCAACCTGCCACCGCTTCCCCCTCTTACCATGCCCTGCCCGTCTGGTTTGGCGAGTATTTATTACGTGATTTTACGCTAGAAACTACCCTGCATGAGCAGCAAATTTATCGGCGGATAGCCCCATGACCTTAAAGTATGAGTTGCCTCTCACTTTATTATGCGTCCTTTGTTGGGTATTTTGTTACAATTAGACGCTTTATTGGCTCATTTTTTAGGGTTGGTTAATTGGATGCTGATTTCTTGAGCGATGTTTTTGAAGAGTACCATAAGTTGTTTTTGCCATGTTAGCCAAATCAACTCAAAGAATAGTAAACTAATTAAAATTTTATAAAAAATAAATTTATCTGCTTTAATAATTTGAGGCAATAAATTGATATGTAAACCATTTTCATCTACTAATAAATGTAATGTACCGATGATTGTATATAAGATAGAGAGAATATTGATATTTGCTGAAATGAATATAAGAGGAATAGCTAGATATTGGTTGGTAATGGCTGGAGAGGTGGTAGTAACTACACAAGTATATAAAAGAAAGGTTTCAAAGACGTTTTTATGTCGAAATATAATGGCAAAAGCAACCAGCGAAATGAGCCAAATCATGGTGCTTGGCAAAAATAGTTGGATCGCTAAGGGTATGAAAAGGTGATAGAAAAAAGCGTTAGGCCATGATTTATATAAAAATACATTGATAATTATTCCGTTTTTACCTTCACTCCAAAATGGAATAAAACTAGCTAAAAATATTAATATTGGTAAAAGAATAGTAATGAGCTTTGGTCTAAGTTTTACTTGTTTGACGGCTAACCAGATAGGAAAGGCAAATAGATTATGTTTTGTTATTAAGGAAAGCCCTAGCACAGTTAGCCCTAATAATTTGCGCCGATTCATGGGTTTATCAAAACTATCGCCCAATATGACAATTGAAATGAGTCCTAATAATAAAGCTAAATTGTCAAATTGATTATGATAACCTGTAATGATAATTGAAATGGGGTTTAGTAAGAATATGGTTGCGGTCACTAAAGTAATTTTTCGCCATAAAATAAGGGCAATCCCTATATCTACAAGGCTAAGAAAAAAAACAATGATATAACGAAATGCTGTTTCATGGTTGATAGGTATGAGATATGCTATGGTATCAAAGAGGTGTAATAAATTGAACCAAATTGGGCCGTAGTTGTATCTGGTGGTGTTAGCGTAGACATTTTTTCCCTCCTGCATCAGTTGTACCACGATTAAAAAGGAATCATAATCAAAATTATGACCCAATGTTGCGAAACTTAGCCGCAAGCTAATACTTAATAGAGTTATAATGAGTAGAAGCCCATTTAATTGATTTTTACGTATTTTGATTTGTGTCATTTAATTAGAACCTATACTCCGTTTCATTTGAGATTTACAGTTTTTCATGTCATTCTGAATGGAGCGAAGCGGAGTACCCAAAGGGCATAAATGAAGAATCCCTCAAGACTTTGCTAACTTAAACGGTTTTCGGTGCCGATAACCTCACTTTATAGGTCAAGGTTGCAGGGATTCTTTGCTTCGCTCAGAATGACATGGCTGTAAAAGTGTAGTTTTCATTTGAAACGCAGTATAATCTGCTTGAAACAATTATTGGTCAACAAAAAGTTTATAAACGTCGTCAGTGAATGACCACATGCCGCAAAAAACTATAGCACTATTTTTAGCCATTTTATTTCTATTTCTCACGTTCCTTATGCTCTGGCCGAGTTATACCTTATTGGTCAAACCGCGTCACAATGGGTTTGACTGGTATCCGATTTGGCTGGGCGGGCGGGCGATTTTGGCGGGCGAGAACCCTTACAATTTAGAAACTAGCCAGCAAATTCATGTCGCGGTTTATGGTCAACTGCCTGCGGCGGGGGGCTATGTGCATGGGTTTTCCCATCCGCCTTATTTGGCGTTCATTTTATTTCCCTTTATTGCGCTGCCTTTTTTTTGGTCGGTGTGGCTATGGGTCGCGCTCCAGTTGCC
>JFJP01032809.1_pt1 | contig 24385 bp, 23 predicted proteins | sample 431651 | NCBI WGS metagenome assembly JFJP01 (sample SAMN02602958, study PRJNA72255) | Microbial mat metagenome, whole genome shotgun sequencing project. | biome: fresh water; feature: sink hole; material: water; isolation source: purple microbial (photo- and chemosynthetic) mats found in...
TCTCCTGCGGTTTCTGTGAATGTGTTTAATCGGTTATATCACAATAACGAAATTTATTTTACTTTCTTTAAACCTAGCAATACTGTTGCATGGGAAGGAAATGTTAAACGTTATAACTTATGCACTGATAAAACGGGTTGTCCTTCTTCGATTGTTGGGAAAGGAAAAACGGCTGCCATCGGGGGCGACGGAAGTATTTTAGCGACTGCGCAAGATGTGTGGAGCACGTTGAGCGAACCCGACGGTCCGAAAGTCCTTATGGCGGGCGCTGGCGGTGTATTGCCCGCACCAGACAGTAGAAATATCTACACGAATACGGTCGGTGATACAGCCATTGCCTTGACGGATGCCGACGCGATGCTAAATGTTGCGACCGAGGCAAATCCCGCCGCCGCCCGCACGGAGTTGATCAACTGGATTCGTGGATACACCGATGCCACTGCTGGAACGGTTAGAGAATGGCGGTTTGGTGATCCTCTGCACAGCACGCCCGCAGTCTTCACTTACGGTCAAGATAGCGCGACCAAAACCCCTAAAACTAAAGTCATTGTGAACACCAACGAAGGGGCAATTCGAATGCTTGATGGAGGAACGGGCGTGGAAGATTGGATGTTTATTCCAAAAGATATGCTGAAAATCCAAAAAGACCTCAAAGCCAATGCTTCTTCTCCACAACGCTTATACGGGATTGATGGTCGACCGGTGGTGTGGGTGCGCGACAACAACTACGACGGCAAAATTGAAGGCACGGACTCCGTGTGGGTATTTACAGGCATGCGGCGCGGCGGCAGAAATGTTTATGCGTTACAAGTCACGCCCGACACCTCTAATCCCCCCGCCCATAAACCCCGCTTAATGTGGACAATTTTTGGTGGACAAAACTCCGAACAAGGCGATTTCTCCAAGCTCGGTCAAACGTGGTCAACGCCCATCATCACTAAAGTTATGTACAACGGCGCACCCAAAACGGTGTTGTTGTTCGGAGGCGGATTTGATGCCACGACCCAAGATGTCACCGCCAATTATCAACAACAAGCCACTATGGGCAACACGATCTACATGGTTGATCCGTTGGACGGCGGTAAATTATTGTGGTCAGCAGGCAGTGCAAACAACACCAGCGCAGCCCTCAAATTAACTGGCATGAATTACTCGTTTCCTTCAGATTTGACAGTGTTCGACGGCGATGGCGATGGGTTGGTCGATCGCATTTATGTGGGTGATACGGGTGGTCAAGTGTGGCGGATCGATATTCGTGATGTCGCCAAAGGCTACGCGGTCGGTGGTCGCTTGGCGGCTTTGGGTGAATCGCTTGATGCGGGCAAACGCCGTTTCTTCTATCCCCCCGACGTTGCACGTTTAACCGATGTCAAATACTCACCGTATGCCACTGATTTTGATTTAGTTTTAATCGGAAGCGGACACCGTCCCAATCCCTTAAACAAAACCATTCAAGATCGTCTCTACGCTTTCCGTGATCGTCAAACAGATTGGCTAATCGGCAATGCCAACGGCGGCAAAAGCGGCGAAGCTGTTCAAGATACCCCAGCCTTTTTGGATCAAACCGTCGCGGGCGGGAGTGCGCAGGCAGCTACTAAATTCTTCACGATCAAGGAAGACAAGTTGTACGATGCCACCGCTGAAGTGCTTAATTCAAGTACCGATCAAACCACCTTGGACGGCGCAAAAGAAACCATCAAAAAGAGTTTAGGTTGGAAGGTTGAACTCGCTAATCTCGCGGAAGACGGCGCAAAAGCCTTTGTCGGCGAAAAAGCACTCGCTAAACCCTTAGTCCTGAATGGGGTCGCGTATTACACCACCTTCACCCCTCCTCAGCCTAAAACAGCTCAACAAGCACAAACCGTCGATGCGTGTCAACCCACCGCCGATTTGGGAACAGCAAAATCCTATGCAATCAATATCTTAACAGGTGAAGGCTCAAATCCAAGTAAAAAACGCGCGGAAGAAATCGGGGGCAGTATTCCCGCCGAACCCATCGCGGTATTTACACCAAATGGCGTGAAAGTGTATGCGTCAGTGGGAAGCGGAAAGGTGGGTGACCCAACTTCTCCGCCCGCCATCAAAGAAATTGGGGAAGGTGGAAGCCTACCAAGAGAAACCGTGTATTGGCTTGAAGAGTAGTAGTTAGTGAAGTGAAGTGTCCTCCCCACATTCGGGGAGGATTTTTTTCGAGGACTTGAAAGGAAATTTAAATCAAAAAACTAAATGTCGCGTAATAAGGCGTTGATACCGACTTTGCTCCGCGTTTTCTCATCGACTTGTTTAACGATCACCGCGCAATACAAACTGTATTTTCCATCATTTGACGGTAAGTTCCCAGAAACCACCACCGAATACGGCGGAATGTAACCATAAGTCACTTCTCCAGTTTCTCTGTGATAAATCTTGGTGCTTTGACCAATATAAACCCCCATAGAAATCACCGCACCTTTGCCGACAATCACCCCTTCCACTACTTCAGAACGCGCCCCAATGAAACAATCGTCCTCAATAATCGTGGGCGATGCTTGCAAGGGTTCTAATACCCCACCAATCCCCACGCCGCCCGACAAATGCACATTTTTTCCTATCTGTGCGCATGACCCAACGGTCGACCAAGTATCGACCATTGTTCCACTATCCACATACGCCCCTATATTGACGTAAGACGGCATTAACACGACGTTTGGCGCAATATACGAACCATAACGCGCCGCCGCAGGTGGAACAACTCGCACACCACTATTTTTGAAATCTTTTCCACTCATATCTTCAAATCGAGAAGGGATTTTATCGTAATAATTGGTGTAACCATCACGCATGACCACATTTTTATTCAAACGAAACGCCAATAAAACCGCTTTTTTCAACCATTGATTAACGACCCATTGTTCACCTTGTTTCTCTGCGACTCTTTGCTGTCCAGAATTGAGCAAATGCAAGACTTCACTAACGGCTTCTTTGATTTCTGAAGAAGCATTTTTGGGGGTCAGTTCCTCACGATTCTCAAAAGCGGCTTCGATAATACTTTGTAATTGTTCCATGTTTATTTCCTTGATTAAAGTTGTTCAATAAAACGACGAATTCGTCGCGCTGCTTCCTCACATTCTTCTACGTTGGCAACTAATGCTATTCTTACCCGATTTTCTCCAGGATTTCCTAATGGCGTTTTCCTCGATAAATAACTCCCGGGTAAAACCGTAATATGTTGTTTTTCAAATAAACGTTGCGTAAAGAGTTCTTCTTCAAACGGCGTGTGCATCCAGAAATAAAAACCCGCTTGTGGCATTTGTAACGGTAAAACTGGGCTTAAAATATTAAAAAAAGTTTCAAATTTCTCACGATATAAAGCCCGATTTTCTTTAACGTGTTCCTCATCTTGCCACGCGGCGATGCTCGCTTTTTGAACGGGCGGCGGCATTGCACAACCATGATAAGTTCTATATAAGAAAAACTTTTCTAAAACCTTTGCATCGCCTGCCACAAATCCTGATCTCAAACCTGGTACATTTGAACGTTTTGAAAGGCTATGAAATACCACGCAACGTTTAAAAGTTTTATTACCCATTTGATCGGCGGCTTGCAATAAACCAACGGGTGGGTTTTCCTCATCAAAATATAATTCTGAATAACATTCATCAGACGCAATTATAAAATCATATTTTTCAGCATATTGGATAAGTTTTTGTAAGATTTTAATATCCAAAACTGCGCCCGTTGGATTATTGGGTGAACACAAATAAAGTAATTGACAATCTTTCCACGTTTCCTCAGAAATGCTTTCAAAATCGGGATAGAATTGTTTAGTCGAAGGGCAATTTATAAAATAAGGTGTTGCTCCCGCTAAAAATGCCGCCCCTTCATAAATTTGATAAAACGGATTTGGCATTAGAACCAATGGATTTTTCTCACGCCGATCAACCACCGCTTGTGCGAATGAAAATAACGCTTCTCGTGTGCCATTAACGGGTAAGATTTGCTTTGCTGGATCAATATGCGTTAAATGAAAGCGTTGTTTTAACCAATTAGCAATACTTTCTCTCAGCGCATCTTCCCCTTTTGTTAAAGGATAATTTGATAATCCTTGCAAATTATTGATTAAAGTTTCTTTAATAAATTCGGGCGTGGGATGTTTAGGTTCACCAATGAATAAAGGAATATGTGACAAATCCATTGGTGGAGAAATCCCCGCTTTTAATTTATTAAGTTTTTCAAAGGGATAGGATTGTAATTTGTTTAAATCTGGATTCATGGATTAAAGTCTTCTGTATCAATAAAAAGTGGAAATTCTACAATAAATTTAGCGCCGTTGCCCAATTCAGTTTCACACCAAACATTTCCGTGCATATTTTCAACGAGTTTCTTCACAATAAACAAACCCAATCCACTAGAATGTTCTCCACCCGTTGGTTTCGCGCTCAAACGGCTAAATTTACCAAAAAGTTTCTTTAAATCTTGCTTACTAAAACCAGGTCCTTGATCTTCAATTTCACAGCGTACTTTATTTTCTACCACTGACATTCTGCAATAAATGTTCTTACCAAAAGGCGAATATTTTACTGCATTTGAAATAATATTTTCTAAGACTTGATAAAACAAATTTTCATCGACCATTGCAATGACTTTTTCATTGATTGCTTCGGTAAAAATAGTGATATTTTTTGTTTGAGCTTTGATTTGATAGCGTTTAATAATAATTAATATAATCAGCCAGATATTTGCAGGTTGTATATTTGCTTTAACTTCGCCCGAATCTAGTTTATTCATATCCAATAAATTTTCAATCAAATCGAACATTTGCTGAGTGCTCGTTTGAATCATATCGACATATTCAGCGAGTTCTTCCTTTGAAATTGAATCCGCTGACCATTGCATAATATCCACTAAACCTTTGATTGCCGACAAAGGGTTTTTCAAATCATGAACGACGATTGCCATTAATTCATTTTTCTCTTGATTTAAATAAATAAGTTGCTCATTTTTTATACCGATTTCTTTATTATATTTTAATGCAGCATTTTTAGCTTCTTGTTCTTGAATAAGTTCAATTTTATTTCGTTCAACTTGACGGCGCAGAGAAATGTCTTGAAATACCGCAATAGCAAATATTACTTCTCTTTTTTCATTAAACACTGGTGTAGCTTTTACCTCTAAAGGAATAATACAATCAGGATGGCGAATTTCCATATCATCAACCACTGATGTTTTACCATTTAATGCTTTAGTTAAAGGCATCTTTTCAACTGGATACAACCAAGGCGTATTTGCTAAGTAAATGTTATAAATTTCAGGAAGTTTTTGGTAATGTAAATAATTTGTTGTTTTCTTTCCTAGATAAGCCTGAAAAATGCCCGATATTTCTTGTTCACCTAAATCATGAATAGTATTTTTCCTCAAAATAATTTGAGCAGCTTGATTAGCATAATAAGGCACGCCTTGCGCATCTACAATAAAAACTCCTAAAGGAATAGCCTCTAAAAATTGCTTTAAACGTTCCTCATTATAACGCAGTTGTTCATTCTTCATTTCTAATGAATCAAAAGAATATTTTAACTGGTCTCCCATCTTTTTAAATGCTCGCGATAATTCTCCAACTTCATCGCGTCTTAAATAATCTAAATGCTCTAAATTCTGATCCCAATTTCCATTTGCAATTTTAGTTGCAGCAATACTCATTTTTTCTAAGGGTGATGTTATCCATTTTGCAAAAAACATTGCAATAAAAATTGCGATCAATAATGCTCCTAATGACAAAAAGAAAGTGATTTCTGAATTTGTATTAATTTTTACCATAAAATCTTGTTCTGGCAACACCACTACCACTAACCAATCTAATCCATAATTATCTTGATAAGGTAAAACATTCACAAAGTTTTTTTGTTGATCAATTTCAAAAGAAAGCGCGGTTTCTGTTTCGATTTGATTAAAATCACCAAAATATTGCTGTAAGTATTGAGTTGATTTACTGATTAACAAATCATTGCTCTGTAATGCAGAAAAGCGCTGAATCTTCCCTTCTACTAAAGTTGCCAAACTCTCATTTAAATTAGAAGAGGCAATAAAATTACCCTCTTTTTCTATAATAAAGGCTTGACCCGTTTTTCCAATCTTCAAACTATTTAAAAAACGACTAATTTCAACTAATGCTATATCTGCCGCTAAAATACCAATTATTTCATTTTGTTTGTTATATACGGGCGCACCTAATCCTAATCCTAAACTATCATAGCGCACATATTTGTAAGGCGTGTACCAACTCCGTTGCTTTCTATCGCGGATTTGTTGATACCAAGGTCTTTTTCTCGGATCAAAGAAACTTGGCGTATTATCAATCAAATTAGTTTTATTACCTTTTTCATCTGTTTCATAGGTCAAATAAGCTCGATGAGTGCTTTCATTTTCAACGATAAGTCTTAATTTTCCATCATCAATTCGACGATGCGCTCCTATGTAATCTCCTGTTTCTGTACTATAACTAATATAGGTCATTTTGGGAAATAAGTTAATTTGTTCAAATAAATAATGTTCTAGTTCTGCTTGATTAGTTGTATTTAAACGACCACTTTCTATTGCTTCTTGGTTTATTTTTGAAATCAAAGGGGGCATAGAGAGATATTGATATAAATGTTCTTTAATTCGAGAGGTAATTTCGGTTTGTAATTGCCCGATAATTTCTTGAACGGTTTGTTGACTATTTCGAAAAGACAACCAACCAATAATCCAAGCAAAAATAATCAGTTGTAAAGAAAACATAAGAATAAGAATTACGCGCAATGAACGATATTTTTCAGTTGTATTTGTTTGATTCATGCTTATATTTCCTTATAGGGTTTAATTCCTCCCCAAACAGTTGAGGAGGTATTTTTATTTATTTGCGTCCTACACGAGCTGCAATGCGCATTCTTAGTGCGTTTAATTTAATGAAACCTTCCGCATCAAATTGATTATAAGCACCCGCATCGTCTTCAAAAGTTGCAATGCTCGTATCAAATAAACTATCTGTCGTTGATTTACGTCCAGAAATAATGACATTTCCTTTGTAAAGTTTGACGCGCACAAACCCATTCACATATTTCTGAGATTCATCGATCATGGTTTGTAATAATTTGCGTTCTGGACTCCACCAATAACCGTTATAAATTAAAGATGCATAACGCGGCATTAATTCATCTTTCAAATGCGCGACTTCACGATCTAAAGTCAAAGATTCAATTGCACGATGGGCTTTTAACATAATCGTTCCACCTGGCGTTTCATAACAACCGCGTGATTTCATTCCTACATAACGGTTCTCAACTAAATCTAAACGACCAATGCCGTTTTCTCCCGCGACTTTGTTTAAATAAGTTAAAACCGTTGCGGGGGTCATTTGCTCACCATTAATGGCAACAATATCGCCTTGTTGATAAGTGAGTTCTATTTCAGTTTCTTTGTCGGGGGCACGTTGTGGAGAAACCGACCAACGCCACATTTCTTCTTCAGGGAATGACCAAGGGTCTTCTAAAATGTCGCCTTCATAAGAAATATGTAACAAGTTTGCGTCCATTGAATAAGGTGATTTTGTACCGCGTTTCATTTCAATGGGGATTTGATGTTGCTCTGCGTATTGCATTAATTTTTCACGCGAGGTTAAATCCCAAATTCTCCAAGGAGCAATGATTTTAACTTCGGGTTTCAAAGCATACGCACCTAATTCAAAACGAACTTGATCATTTCCTTTGCCAGTTGCACCATGAGAAATAGCATCTGCGCCCGTTTGATTAGCGATTTCTACCAAACGTTTGGCAATTAGAGGACGCGCAATCGATGTTCCTAACAAATACTCGCCTTCATAAATCGCATTTGCTCTAAACATGGGAAATACATAATCTTTAACAAATTCCTCACGCAAATCTTCAATGTAAATTTCTTTAACGCCCATTTGTTGGGCTTTTTGACGGGCGGGTTCAACTTCCTCACCTTGTCCAATGTCGGCGGTGAAAGTTACGATTTCACAATGATATTGATCTTCCAACCATTTTAAAATAATTGACGTATCTAATCCGCCCGAATAGGCTAATACAACTTTTTTAATCTCAGACATAATCCGTTCCACTCATTAGGTAAGTGCAAATATTTCATTTTACCATAAACTTTTAAAGCGGCAAATAGAAATCTATTTAATTGACTGAACAGCTTGAATAAAATCCCTCATTTTAGAGAAACTTTTAATACCTTTGCTTTCTTCAACGCCGCCGCTCACATCGACCGCCGAAGGGTTCACTTGTAATATTGCTTGTTTAACATTTTCAGGATTTAATCCGCCCGCTAAAATTAACGGTTTTTCTAAATGTTGAGGAATGAGTTTCCAATCAAAAGTTTCTCCCGTTCCACCTTTCAAATTTGGGTTGAAAGTATCTAACAAAATTCCTCTCGCCGATTGATAAAAAGCAATTTGTTCGTTCAAATCACTATTTTCTTTGATGTGTAACGCTTTAATATAAGGACGTTGAAATTGCTCACAAAATTCAGATGGTTCTTCACCATGAAATTGCAACAAATTTAAAGGAACTTGTGCCAAAATTTTAACCATTTCTTTATAGCTTGCATTCACAAACAAACCCACCAATTGCACAAAAGGCGGCGTAACATTTGAAATCGCAATGGCTTGTTGAATTGAAACCGCACGAGGACTTGATGGATAAAATACTAAACCTAACGCATTTGCACCTAATTGTGCAGCGGCAATGGCATCTTCGGGTCGCGTTATCCCACAGATTTTAATATGAGTTTTCATTGCTGGTATCTCTTTTGCTTGAAAAGTAATTAACAAAGATATTCGCAAGTATAACATAGCAAAACAGGTGTCACATGACTACTCACAAGATTTTGATTTTATTGGTTTTAATAGCATTACAAGGATGCAGTAATATGCTGCCGAGCGTTAAAACCACGACAGATTCTCCTTGGGAAGATTTTTCTCAAGCAAAAGCCGCTTTTGATCAAATTGTTCCAAACAAAACGACAACTTTAGAACTCAGACAATTAGGCATTGATCCTTTCACTACGCCAAATGTAAAACAAATCACTTATTTAGAGGTGATTCAGCATTTCATGCCAAATAATTCAATTGGGGTCAAAGATTTAGATCAATACTTACAAGAATGTATCAAAGCGCGTAAAGAATGTTATGGGTATGAATTAAGCCCTGATCAAAAGGAAGAGAAACGTTATGGAAACGTTGCTTTAGATTTGTTAAATTTCCGTCGACAAACCGAAATAAGTGGTTGGAAATTCGTCGCGTTGATTATTTTAAATCAGGACAAAGTTGTTTATAAATTATGGGGCGGTGAACCCAATATTTTAAAACACGAAGATAGAAAAAATCCTCTCGGTCCATTACAAAATATCGGCGGTCTTTTTGCAATCGATATCAGAAAATAATTCTTCCAAAATAAAAAACAGAGTTTTGTCTTTTTCTTCTAAAATATGATAAACTTTGCTTTATTTTATAAACAGGAGATTTTTAATGACGGCAGCGATTTGTGGTTCTTTTGCATTTGATACCATTATGGTATTTCAGGATAAATTTGCTAATCATATTTTACCTGAGCAAGTTCATATTTTAAACGTATCATTTCAAGTGCCAGAAATGCGGCGGGAATTTGGTGGTTGCGCGGGCAATATTGCCTATAATCTCAAGCTGTTAGGGGGTGATGCGTTGCCAGTCGGAACGGTTGGGCGGGATTTTACGGCGTATGAAGCGTGGTTAAATCGTTGTGACATTGATTGTCGCTATGTTATTGAAATTCCTGATGCTTATACTGCGCAAGCGTTTATTATCACGGATTTGGCGGATAATCAAATCACAGCATTTCATCCGGGCGCAATGAATTTTTCTCATCAAAACAGTGTGTTAGAAATCCCAAATCTAAAAATGGGCATGATTTCTCCCGACGGTCGTGATGGAATGATTATTCATGCAAAAGAATTTGCTCAAATGAACGTGCCGTTTTTCTTTGATCCAGGGCAAGGAACAATTTTGTTTAGTGGTGAAGAACTAAGAAACTTTATCGATCAAGCAACATGGATGACGGTCAATGATTATGAGTGGAAACTCATTCAAGAACGCACGGGTTTAAGTGTTGAGCAAGCAGCAAAGAAACTTCAAGCCTTAATCATTACCAAAGGCGGAGATGGTTCTTTAATTTACCATGATAATAAATGCGTTGAAATTCCTTCTGTTGCAGTGAGCAAAGTCCAAGACCCAACGGGTTGTGGAGATGCGTATCGTGGTGGGTTGTTGTTTGGATTACAAAAAGGTTTAGATTGGGAAACTTCTGGAAGAATTGCCTCATTAATGGGTGCAATCAAAATTGAACACGCGGGCACTCAAAATCATCATTTCACTTTTGAGGAGTTTAAAACCCGTTTCAAAGAAAGTTTTGGTTATGATTTAGGTTTGTAACTTTCTTTTGATGCAATAAAAAAATATTAGTTTGTAGGGTGCAATTGCATTGCACCTTACGGGTTAAAAGGAGAAAGCATATTATGAATCGTGCTAAAGCAATTAAGTATTTTAATCAAGGAGTTGAATATTTTGAAAAAGGGCAATTTGAACTTGCTTTAGAATGCTATACGCAAGTAATTAAAAAAAACCCAAAATACACTGAGACTTATAATAATCGTGGAGCGACTTATTATGAATTAAAAGAATATGAGCAAGCATTGAATGATTATAATCAAGCAATTAAATTAAATCCAAAATATACTGAGGCTTATAATAATCGTGGAATTGTTTATAGTAAATTAAAGGAATATGAAAATGCAAAAGATGACTGGAAAAAATGTATTGAATTAACTGAAAAAAAAGAAGAGAAAAAATCATTTTCCTCTCTATGCTATTCTGTATTTCTAGCAGAGCAACAATTTGAATTAGCAGAATATTATGCACATAAAATTTTTGAGTTTTCAGAAAACATCGAAGAATTTCACAAAAAAACCTATTTAGATAATATCGAAAAAGCGAAAGAAATTTATCAAAAAAATCAAGAGCTTGAGAATGCCTATTTATTATTAAAAGAAGATTACAAAGCCGAAATTGAAGAAAAGAAACGCTTTGAAGAAATGAGCATTATGGCGACGGGCGTGGCGCATGAAATCAATCAACCTGTTGGCGTTATTCAAGCAAAAACGAGTGCCGCACAAACCGATTTAAAAGACAATTTGTTTTCAGTTGAAACAGAACTACATCCTTTATTAGAAACCATCCTTAGTCAAACAAAACGCTTAGAACATATTATTAATAATTTTCGTGCTTTCTCACGCGGAGATCATAGCAAATGCGAAATCGTTGATGTGAATAAATTAGTCGATCAAACGGTGAGTGTTTTAAATTCACAACTTAGCTCTATTCAAATTATTATTGAAAGAAATCCTCACGCCAAAGTATGGGCAAATTTCTTTGCGCTTGAAAGAGCATTCATTAATCTCTTGAAAAACGCCAAAGAAGCCCTTGAAAATCGAGAATATCCAACAATATGGATTAAAATTAATCAACAAAATCAAAATATTATAATTATTATTGAAGATAATGGTTGCGGTGTTGATCCAGATTTTGAAAGCAAATTATTTACCCCTTTTATTAGCACTAAATCAACATCAAAAGGAACGGGTTTAGGTTTAAATCTTTCTCGACGATTAATCGAAGAATTTAACGGACAATTAACCTATCAACCTACCAAAGAAGTCGGTGCAAGTTTTAAAATTACTTTACCCTTATTTAGAGAGGAAAATCATCATGGCTGAAACCTATCAAATTTTAATTGTCGACGACGAACCCGACATTTTAAGTACTTATCAAAATTTTTTTGAGAAACGCGGCTATGTCGTTGAAACTGCTCAAAATGGTAAAGAAGGCTTAGAGAAAATCCGCAACGGTGGTTTTGATGTTGCCATTGTCGATATTGGAATGCCAGAAATGAATGGATTTGAAATGATCCGCAGAGCAAATGAAGAAGAAATTGATCCCGAATGGATTATTTTAACAGGGCATGGACAAGCTGATGAAGTTATTGAGGCTTTAAAATTGGGTGCTGTCGATTGGTTTAATAAAGAAAGCATCAAACTACCTGAATTACTTGAAAAAGTAAAAAAATTGACTTATGGAAAATTAGATCAAACTCGAAAAATTCTTACCGAAATCCGTAAAGAAATGCAGATGAATAAGTTAGTAGGATAAAACAATGAATTATTATTTTGATACGAATGCTCTGCTAAAATATTATGACGTTAATGGTAATGAATTGGGTGTTGAAAATGTTCGTAATTTAGTAGAAAGCGAGAAACAGGTTTTAATTTCAGAACTCACTATTTTAGAAACAATTAGCGTTCTGAAAAAGAAACAACGTACGAATCCTAATCGGAAGAAATATTTTCGTAAAACCATCGACTTTATTTTGATCGATATTAAATCAAAATTTATAAATATTCCCGTTCCAGAGAAATCATTTGAGGAAGCCCAAAATATTTTATTAACTTATGGCGATTTTGATGTGGGTTCTTTAGATGTGTTACACGCTGCAATTGTTAATAATTTAAGAGATTCAGTCCATTTTGTAACTTCAGATGGAAGTGGTGGCGGGAGATTAATTGGTGTGTGCAAAAAATTGCAGATTTCTGTATATGATCCAGAAAAAAATGCTTATGTTTAGAGCATAATGCAATAAAAAATGTTAGAAAGAAAATCCTTTCTAACATCGAATGAAAATAAGATTATTTAGAAATCTTAAAGCTGCGTTTTGAAGCGTGAGAACCGAGTGCTTTTGTTGAGAGAAACTGCGTATCAAAACTCACCACAAAATTAATATTACTTATGTTTTGAGCAACTCTAATGTCCGAAGGTTGAGAAACCGTCAAATATCCGCCGCACGATTCGCCCGCATCACAAATTGAATCATTATTATCGCTGTCGCTTCCACTAATAATCCAATATGTTCCCGCAAAAACATTCGTAAATTCATAGGGATAATGACCATCGTCACTTTCACCTGTCAACATTTTAAGGGTGTCGCCCGTAATCGGATCGACTAATAAAATGTATTGTCGCCCTGCGTTGCCAGTGCGTGACGCGCCGACGTTCCAAATCACTGGAATCGTTGAAGTTCCGCCGTTGCTGGTGACGTTGATGTTGGCTTGAAAAGTGCCGTTTGTCGCGCCGCGTTGCAATTTCACGTCGTAAGTGCCGATTCCATTTGCATCGACTTGTGAAGGTGTAATTTGTAACTCGTTGTTATTAGTGGAAATTTGTTGGATTTTTAGATCACCGCCGCCAGAATTGGTTATTTTTAGGGTTAAAACACTAGAAATTGCACCAAAATTAAGGGCTTGCGGAACACTGCTCAAAAGAGGCGGCGCAGGCGGTAAAGGTTTGCCGATAATATTTAACGCCGCAGACACCGCTTTGTAAGCGTCGATCAAACCGTAACCCATTGAATTATCTCGCCCTGTTGTCCCCAAATCTTCGGTTAACGCGCCGCTCGCCAATAAAGAATCAAATTGATCGGGCGTGAGTTGGGGATTAACCGCTTTCATCAACGCAATCACCCCCGCAATGTGTGGGGTTGCCATCGACGTGCCGACATAAGTTAGATAAGTCATTTGAATTGCGCCCGAACTGTCGTCGCCTGCCGAACTCAAAATTCCGTCTGGCACGCCGTCACCGTTTAAATCTTTTTCGCTTGCGCCGCCGGGGGCAGCAACGTCGACGCTTGAGTTGTAATTTGAATAACTTGCGCGTTTTTTATCCATATCGACCGCCGCCACGCCAATTACACCTGCCATTGCTGCGGGATAATTTGGGGTGGTATCGCCATCATTTCCCGCCGCCGCGACGATAAAAACCCCATTTTTGCGAACATCGGCGATTAACGCATCCCAATTCATTGGATCATAACCGCCCAAACTCATATTAATAATGTCGGCGCGTTTTGAGGGGAATTTGCCAGAATCATTAGATAAACCAGCGGCATAGCGAATCGCTTGTTCGATGTCATAAAGCGTGCCTTCGCCATTTTTGCCAAGCACGCGCAACGGCATAATTTTGGTTTGCCAACTCACGCTCGCGATGCCGTCGTTGTTATTGGTCAAAGCCCCGATTGTTCCCGCGACGTGCGTGCCGTGAAAACTGCTGCCATTTGCCGCATCATCACCAGGATCGTCAGGGTTATTATCGATGCCGTTTCCATCTAAAGCGGAAGTCAAATTTTTAATAAAATCATAACCGTCAACAAATTTTCCTTTTAAATCAGGATGTTGCGTCAAAACGCCTGTATCGATCACCGCCACGACCACCTCAGAACTTCCTGTCGTAATATCCCACGTTTGTGGCAAATTCATTAATGGCAAATCCCATTGCAACTTGTAATATTGATCGTTAGGAACGGCTAACTTTTTGAAATAAAAATTCAAATCCGCACTTACCACATCTTCACGTTTGCGGAGGGTTTTAACGGCTAACAAAGTTTGATATTTCAACTGATCTTTCAATGAAGCAAATTTTGGAGAAAAGCGTTGTTTAGTTGAAATGCTTTTTGAAGTGAATGCTTGAGCATTTTGTGGATCGATTTGAAATAATTGCCGACGATCAGTTTCTCCCGCCACTTTCTTTAAACCTACATTACTTAAAATATGAGGTTGTTCATTAAATTGTGCAATCACTTGCTCAGGAACAAAATGCTGACTTAAACGTAAAGATTGAAAAGAAGTTGTTTGACCCGATGCTTGACCAACAGTGAGTGCGTAATTAGATGCACCCATAAAGGCTTGTACTTGCACAAGAAATCGTCCAGAAGTCGGAACAACTAAACTCTCAACATTCCCCTCAGAAACCGATGCGTCCACTAACATTCCATCTAATTTAAGTAATCCCAAATCTAAATCATTCAAACGTAAATTATCAGTGCCAATTAATAAAGTAATTTGCTGACCTGCTAATAAATCCATCACATAAAAATCATCTAAATCACCCATTTGAAATGAACGACCTTGATCACCCATTAAAGGTAAATTAACGTAACCGCCCACAATCACTGGATTTGGTAAAGGTTGAGCGGTATCAATGCTATCATTGCTTTTGAAAGAGGATTTAATATCATTAACATCGCTATCAGTGGCAACACCTTCTGCAACGGCGATTTCTCCAGAAATAGAGAAAGTTGTTCCAGTTGAATCAACGGGTACAGTAGGTGTAATCATATTACTTTCCTCACCATCTCCACCACAACTTGCTAAGAAAAGACTTAAACAACACAACCACCAATAGCGCATAAAAAATTCCTTTATTTAAAATTACTTAAACGAAATAAAAGTTAATAAACAGTCGCAGGTATTTTTAAATTATTTCTTAACAAAATCCCAAATTTTACCTGTCCAACCTCCTTTAGACCATTTGCTTTTCACACCTTTACCCAAGAAACAAGGGGTGTAATGCTTATCTTCAATCATAATATGATTTGTCAACCAGCTGCGTAAAAAGTTGAGTAATTCCATACTCACAGCGGTTTTACGCGCTTTAACTTTTTCTCTAATATCCATCACTTGCGCGGCGAGTTCTTGATGATGTTTCTTATGTTCTTCATATTGAGCATAATCAAAAATTCTCATTAAACTTTCTTCCACTGCAAAATGAACAACTGTGTATTCAACCAATTCAGTTAAAATGTTATCAACCGTGTGCAAATCGGTTTTCTTAATAATCGCTTCGTACAAATTGTTAATGAGTTTGATTAATACTTTATGTTGCTCATCGATTTCCTCAATGCCAACACTTAGTTGATCCGCCCATTCGACTAAGGGTTTAATTTCCATCTTCATTGTTCCTATAAGTTAATAAAAATAAATTACTTTCAATGCTAACCAATAATGCAGTTTTTCTTCCATTAAATGATCGAATAATTGCACTAAAACTTCTAGTTGCATTGCCTGTTCTATGATTGCTTCATTTTCAATAGACAAATACTGTTGATGATATTTCAAAACTTCCAATGCCAACAAAGGAACTTGTTCGGGCGTTGTTTCAGTTAAGCAATATAACAACAAAGCATCGATGCTATCTAATTCAACGGCATCACCTAAAATCGGAGAAGCAAGCACAATTTTAGGATATTTCCAATCGTGAGAATGTAATTTTTGATAATTATAATCAGAGAAACGTAATTGCTGGTTGTTTTGAGGTGTTGTTTCATCAAATGATTTCACAAACGGTCTAAATTCTCCCCCTAAAACCAACAATTGAATTGCCTCAATTAATTCAGATTGTTTTAAATTTATTTTTTCAGTCAGCATTTCAAGATTATGCGGATATTGCACTAATTGTTGAATCACTGAGAAATAAGGTTCTTCTATATAATTTATTTGTAATTGATGCTGCTGATTTTGAGTTGTGATTTGTAATTGGCATTCGGGTTGTAATGTTCCAAAATAAAATTTTTCAAATAATTTTGCATTTAAACAAGGCGCTTCTGAAGATTTTATATATAATTCATAACGATAGCATTGGGTATCCCATAAAACTTTATGTTGTTCTAAACATTCTCGATGAGTATTTGTCAAGGCAGATAATTCAATCGGAACAATGGTTTGCGCATAATTGCTCGAGATGGGCAACGTTCCAACGAACTGCAAACCCACCAACTTAAACCTCTTTAAAATATCACTAAAATGAAACATTTGCCAATCGGTATTACTAATTGCTTCAGATAATTGCGCATCATTATATTTCAAATAGGTTTCTACAAGGGCTTGCAAAGCCACATTAGTTGCTAAATGCCCAATTTTTTTCTCCACACACAATTGCAAATAATTTAATCCTTCTCGCCATTTCTCTAAAGTTGACAAGTTTGGCGATAAATTTTTTGAGTAAGCGATTATCCATTCTTTTAACCATTGTAATGTCCACGCGGCTGGTAAAGCTGGATAAGCAATCCATAATAATCCATTGATTTTTAAAGTATTTTTAATATAAAATTCAAGATTATTGTTATGTAATGCTTGAGGAGAAACGGCTAAAAAATCTAATGCGGGAACGTTTTCTAAAATTAAAGAAGGAGAAATCCGAATGAATTGCCCTTGCGGATATGCGGCGGCAAGTTCTTGTAAAGGTTGAATATTTCCATCTGCAAGATTGCCATAATTAAATTCACTTTCTAAATCCACTGGCGAAAAACCGTGAATTGCTGCCAAATAATTTAACCAAACTGGACTAACTAATGCGTTTTCTAAAATCATTTTTATTTTAAATTCAAATAGATACAACTCTAAAAACCTCCCAAATTGGGAGGAACACATTAGAGATTGTCAATTCCGTGACGAATATCGGCGAGAGTTTGAGAAAGTTTAGCAATAAGTTGAGATTCTTCGGTATTTTCAATGAGTTGAACTAATGCACTTCCCACAATTACCGCATCAGCGACTTTTGCAACTTTCGCGGCGGTTTCAGCGTTTTTAATTCCAAAGCCCACCCCAATCGGCAAATCAGTGTGTTGACGAACCGAAGCAATTTTATCGCTAACCCCTTGAATATCAAGGTCTGCGCTTCCCGTCACACCTTTCACCGACACATAATAAATAAAACCACTGGCTTGTTGAGCGATTTTTTCGATTCGACTAACTTGAGTTGTGGGGGCAATTAAAAAAATCATATCTAAATCATATTGTTGCAAAGGTTTTACTAAAGTCTCAGCTTCTTCGGGAGGCAAATCAACAATCAAAAATCCATCCACACCCGCATCCGCTGCATCTTTCGCAACTGCTTGATAAGTATAGGCTTCGAGCGGATTCAAATAGCCCATTAACACAATCGGCGTTTTAGTATTTTGGGTGCGAAATTCTTTAACCATTTCAAAAACTTGTTTTAATGAAACATGATGTTTTAAGGCGCGTTCGCTCGCACGTTGAATAACAGGTCCGTCCGCCATCGGATCAGAAAACGGCACACCCAATTCCAAAATATCCGCCCCCGCATTGACCAGCGCGTGCATTAATGGGACGGTTAATGTGGGATTTGGATCGCCCGCAGTTATGAATGAAATCAATGCTTTACGTTGTTTAATTTGGCATTCTGAAAAGCACGCACGAATTCGGCTCATTTTTTCTTCCTTTTTGAAATGAATTTGCTATATTATACTAAATATTGAAATAATTGTAATCGCTTTCTACAAAGGAAAAAACAAATGAAAACTACCGAAGAACGCAAGAAACATTGGGAACACGTTTATAAAACTCGTTCTCCTAATGATGTAAGTTGGTATCAAACTCACCCAGAATCCTCTCTAAAATTAATAGAAAAATCCCTTTCAAATAAGTCAATGTCTTGTATTGATGTGGGAGGAGGCGCTTCAGTATTAGTAGATTGTTTAATTGCAGCAGATTTTACTAATATTTCAGTGTTAGATATTTCAGAACAAGCCTTGCAACATACTAAAGAGCGATTAAAAGAAAAGGCTGAACAAGTTCAATGGTATATTTCGGATATTTTGACCTTTAAATCTCCGCATAAATTTGATTTGTGGCATGATCGAGCAGTCTTTCATTTTTTAACCGATCCAGATGATAGAAAACAATATATCCAAATCTTAAAAGAAAGCCTTAATAATCAAGGACATTTAATTATTGCAACTTTTGGAATTGATGGACCAGAAAAATGTAGTGATTTACCTATAAAACAACATGATACAACAACCATAATGGAGGAACTTGGCGATGAATTTACTTTATTAGAAACCTTTGATGAATACCATCTCACACCCAAAAACATTCAGCAAAAATTTTCTTATTTTCATTGTATTTTTAATCGAGGAGCAACATCATGAAAAAACTATTTTATTCTACCTTATTGTTGGGATTGATTTCTTTTGTTCCAACACAAGGATTTTCTCAAGAAATTAACGACGCTGATGCGTTAGCAAATGTAAAGACTGGAAAAGTGGTTTGGGATATTACAATCGATAATCCTAAAAAACTTGTGCTTTTTCTATCTGTCATCAAAGAAACTTACGACGGATTGGTTAAGCAAAATGTTACACCAGAAATGATTTTCACCTTTCATGGTGGCGTTGTAAAATTACTTTCTAGCAATCGAGAAAAAATACCTTTAGAAGAGCATGATGATTTAGATAAAGTTCATCAACTTTTAAATGAACTCCAAAAGAAAGACGGTGTAAAAATGGAATCATGTAGTATTGCAACTCGTTTATTTGGTGTTGACAATAAAACTATTTTAACGGGCATTAAACCAGTAGGAAATACTTTTATTTCTATTATTGGTTATAATGCAAAAGGTTACGCGGTAATTCCTATCAATTAATTGAATTTAAATAAAAATAGCCTCATTTTTTTGAAATGGGGCTTTTTTAATGCTAAAATAATGCTTTTTAAAATGATTTGAAATAAAAATGAAACGTCGCCATAAACCCTTACCCTCTGAAAACATTTTATTAAATATTGAACGTTTGTCGCATGATGGTCGCGGCATTGCAATTAATAATGGAAAAACCGTTTTTGTCAACGGTGGATTACCAGAAGAACAAGTGATTGCAAAATACACTGATGTGCATAGCAAATATGATGAAGTGGATGTTGTGGAAGTTTTAAAAGCATCTCCGCAACGAGTTTCTCCAAAATGTCTGCATTTTTTGATTTGTGGTGGCTGTAATTTACAACATTTGAATCATAACGCACAATTAGAATTAAAACAGCATAATTTATTAGAGCAACTTCAACATATTGGGAAAACAACTCCTGAAACAATTTTACCTCCTTTAACGGGATTGCAATTTGGTTATCGTTGTAAAGCAAGATTAGGTGTAAAACTCGTTCCTAAAAAAGGTGGTGTATTAGTTGGATTTAGAGAACGTAGAACTAATTTCTTAGCAGAATTAAATAGTTGCGTTGTTTTACATCCTTCGGTTGGAGAAAACATTAGTGCATTAAGAAATCTTTTATCGACTTTTGAGGGGGCAGCAACCATTGCTCAAATCGAAGTCGCAGTTTGTGAAACCCATACTGTTTTAATCTTTCGTAATTTGCAACCTTTAGTAGAAAAAGATCAAGAAGAATTAAGAATTTTTGCAAAAGAAAGTGGCTTACATATTTATTTGCAACCCAATAAAATTACTAGTATTACACCGTTTTATCCGATCCCAGCAGAAACTTTATATTATTCGCCTGAAAATGATATAAAAATCAACTTTCAACCATCTGATTTCACGCAAGTGAATCCGCAAATGAATCGTCAAATGGTTCAACAAGCGATTTCTTTATTAAATCCGACTAAAGAAGATCATATTTTAGAATTGTTTTGTGGATTAGGAAATTTCACCGTTCCTTTTGCAAAACGAGCGGGTTCAATTACTGCAATTGAAGGTGAGAAAACTTTAATTCAACGTGCAGAGGAAAATGCACAACGTTTAGGTGTTCAAAATATTGAATATCACGTTGCAAATTTGCAGCAAGAAACCCTTCAAGCGGATTGGTTGACTAAAAATTACAATAAAATTTTCCTTGATCCACCTCGTAGCGGGGCGATTGAAATTCTTCGACAATTACCATTACACAACGTAAAGCAAATTGTTTATGTTTCATGCAATCCAGCAACCTTAGCACGAGATACGGAAATTTTAGTGCATGAACAGGGTTTCAAATTAAAGAAAACTGGCATTATGGATATGTTTCCTCACACCGCGCACGTTGAATCTATTGCTTTATTTGAAAAGGATTAGAAATTCATGCGAATTTTGACTTGGTTTCAAGCCACTCGTCCGCAATTTTTTACCATTATTATTTTACCGATTTTCTTAGGAAATGCTATTGCTTGGTATGATAAGAAAATCTTTTCTTTAGGGTATTTCATTTTGTCTTTAATAGCAGGCATTTTATGTGTTGCCGCTGCGAATGTTTTAAATGACTATTTTGATCATTTAAATCAAACAGATATTTTAAATACTGATCCTTTAATACCTTTTGCTGGTGGCAGTCGAATGATTCAAAATGGTATTTTAACTGCTGAACAAACTTTTCATTATGGAATGGTATTATTATCTTTAGCAATTATGTTAGGAATTTTCTTAATTATAGAAAGAGGATTACCTTTATTATGGATTGGTTTAATTGGAGTTTTATCAATTTATTTCTATTCCGCCCCACCTTTATTGCATAGTGTTGGTTTAGGTGAAATCACAATTGGTTTAAATTATGGTATTTTAGCGGTTGCTGGTTCTTATTTTGTACAAACCCAAACTTATAGTGCAACTGCGTTTTTTGCTTCATTACCAATGGCGGGTTTTGCAGCTGCAATTTTGTATATCAATCAATTTCCTGATTTTGAAGCAGATCGAGCGGCGGGTAAAAGAAACTGGGTCGTGCGTTTAGGTAAAGAAAAAGCTAAAACTTATTATAATTATCTTATTTTAGGAAGTTTTGGTTTCTTATTGTTAGGAATTGCTTTACAATACTTGCCAATTTGGACGGCGATTTCTTTTATTATTTTACCTTTTGCAATTAAAGCAATACAGATTTTAAAAGAATATTATCAACACAAACAAGCCTTAATTCCAGCCATTCAAAGTACGATTGCATTACATAGTTTAATGGGTATTTTATTAACCGTTATTTTTTTATTTGTTTAGGGAGAACAACATGAGTGTGCTTAAAATTTATAATACAGCAGGAGCAACTTTATTAGAAACTGTAGAAAATTGGGATAATATTGCTCAACATTTAAATAATTTAGGATTACGATTTGAATGTTGGAAAGCAGACCAAATTTTAGAGGATAATTGCACCCAAGAAGAGGTTTTAAATACTTACAAAAATGATGTAGAACGTTTAAATCAAGAATATGGCTTTCAATCGGTTGATGTGGTAAGTTTAACTGCTAATCATCCCGATAAAGAAACTTTGAGAGGAAAATTCTTAAATGAGCATATTCATGAAGATAATGAAGTGCGTTTCTTTGTTGATGGTTGTGGATTATTTTATATTCATTTAGAAGATAAAGTATTTAGTTTGCTATGTGAAAAGGGTGATTTGATTAATGTTCCAGCTAACATTAAACATTGGTTTGATATGGGAGCAAATCCTCATTTTAAATGTATTCGTTTTTTCACTCGTCCAGATGGTTGGGTGGGGCATTTCACGGGTGAGAAAATTTCTGAGCAATTTCCCTATTTGGAAAATTAATGATGATTCAAGCAATTTTAACAGATATTGAAGGAACAACTTCATCGATTTCTTTTGTAAAAGATGTTTTATTTCCTTATGCAAGACAGCATTTAGCCGATTTTATTAAAAACAATCGTGAAATGCCTGAAGTAGAACATTGGCTTCAAGAAACTCGTAAAGAAGTCCAACAGCCTACTTTAGATGAAAATGGTGTAATTGATGTTTTAATCGAATGGATCGATCAAGATAAGAAAATTACACCCTTAAAAGCCTTGCAAGGATTGATTTGGGAAGCGGGCTATAAAAATCAAGATTATCAAGGACATATTTATCAAGATGCGGTTGAGCATTTGAAACGCTGGAAAGAGAATAATTTAAAACTTTTTGTTTTCTCTTCGGGTTCAATTAAAGCGCAAAAGTTGTTATTTACACATACCGCTTTTGGTGATTTAACGCCGTTATTTTCGGGTTATTTTGATACCACGATTGGCGCAAAACAACAAGCTGAATCTTATCAAGCAATTGCTCAACAAATTGGGATTTCACCAGAACAAATTTTGTTTTTATCTGATATTGTTGGTGAATTAGATGCTGCAAAAGCAACGGGTATGCAAACAACTTGCTTAGTGCGTGAAGAAACTTTGCATAACAACTGTGAGCATCCCCAAGTGATAAACTTTAATGAGTTGGTGATTTCATAAGCAATCGTTCAAGCCGTTTCTCAAGTCGAGCAACATCTGAGCGTACAGTATCCACTTCATTATAAAAAAGTTCTAATTCTGGTTGGGTAGGAAGAAAACGATTTTCTTCTTGTAAATATTCAACGATGTTTTGTTGCCATGTTTGAATGGTTTGTTGGGTGTATTGCTGCGCATTTCTGGTAAAGTTTCCTATTTGATGAGCAGCAACATCACCTACAACATGAGAAAGTTGTTCTTCCCAATCGATTTGTAATTGAGCAAAAACTGTCATGAAACTTTGAGCAACTTTCATTTCTCCGCTTAAAGTAGCAATGCCAGTAGTTAATAAGGTCGGTTCAGATAATAAACGTAATAAAGAAAATGGCATTCCAGAAATCACAGCATCGGGAAATTCAACAGAAGAAGGCATTTGTAAAAAGCCATCATTTTGGGGAGCAAAGAACCATTTTAAAGGTGTTCCTTCGATTTGAATTAGCAAGGTTTTCCCCGCTAATTTTTCCATTGATTGTTGCGCCACTTCATCTAAGGCAAGTGCTTGATTAATCAATATTTCTAACATAATCTTCTCCTATATTTTCTATAGACTTATCTTATCATGACTAATATTTTTTTACAAAATGATTTAATTTTAGAACAAATAGTTCAATTAATTTATCAAAATTTCCAAGTTGATGCGATTTATTTATACGGTTCTCGTGCAAAAGGAACGGCGTTAGAAAATAGTGATTGGGATATTGCAATTTTGTTTAGTCATTTTGTTGAAGATATTTTAGAACAAATTAATCGTCCTCAATATTTAGAAGCTATTTTACAGAGAGAATTAAAACTATATGATAAAATAAGCGTTGTTGATTTAGAATTAGTGCCGCCACCTTTACAATATAATATTATTCTTGGTAAAAAATTATTTGATCGTGGGGTTTTACACGTTAGAAAAATTGAACAAAGTATTTATTCAAAAATTGAGAAAGATTATGATGAGCCGAGATTTAATTTACGAGCAGCAATTATATAATAACGCATTAAGAATGCAACAAATACTGACTAACTATTCTCAACAACAACAATGGTTAGAAACAGATTATCTTGCCATTGAAAGATCATTGCAAATTTTAATTGAATCATTCATCGGTTTAGCGCGTTATACATTAGAAATTAGGTATGATATTCATGTTTCTAAATCACGAGAAGCTATCGATGTATTGCATTTAAAAGGTGTATTTGATAATCATGTTTATCAACAATTGAATAAAATGATTGGATTTAGAAATGTTTTAGTACATGATTATCTTAAGTTAAATCCAGCAATTATTCAATCTATTGTTAGGCAACAACATTATAATTTAGTTATACAACAACTGCAAACATTATTAAAATGCTTAGAGAAAATTTAGATATTTTTGATCAATCAACTACCATTTGGATTGCGTATAGTGGCGGATTAGATTCGCAGGTTTTATTGCATTTGTGTGTGCAATCAAAATATA
>JFJP01020483.1_pt1 | contig 24377 bp, 19 predicted proteins | sample 431651 | NCBI WGS metagenome assembly JFJP01 (sample SAMN02602958, study PRJNA72255) | Microbial mat metagenome, whole genome shotgun sequencing project. | biome: fresh water; feature: sink hole; material: water; isolation source: purple microbial (photo- and chemosynthetic) mats found in...
AGCGCGATGCGCGCCAAGACGACCGCCAACATCTCGGCCCTGGCCAGCGCGGTCGACCAGTACCGGAGCTTGAACAACACGTATCCGGAGCGGCTGGTGGTCGCGGCCTCGGAGACCCGCTTCGGCGTGACGGGGCCAGACGAGGTCTACGCCTTCTATTTCAGCTCTTCGGGTACGACCAAGTCCGCCGCCGAGGTCCAGCCGAACGCCAATGGCAGCGAGTGGGCGAACGTCAACCAGGCCCTCGTCTACCAGCTCGGCGACCTCATCCGCGAGCAGGCTCCGACCGGCCAGATGCTCGACGCGTGGAAGACCCCCCTGCGCTACCGCCCGTCGAAGTGGTATCCCTACACCCCCTCGGCCGCGGCGCGGATCGATGGCGAGACTCCGCCTGGCCAGGACAGCTACCAGCTGTGGTCGGCCGGCATCGACACCGGCGAAGGCGGCGACGACATCCCGCAGTGGGCGAAGCAGTGACCAGGACCCTGGGAGCGCAGGCTTCAGCCTGCAGGTTGGCGGCAATGCCCCGGCAGGCTGAAGCCTGCGCTCCCAGGTGCGCCTTCACCCTGATCGAACTCCTCGTCGTCATCACCATCTTCATGATCCTGATGGGCCTGAGCATCGGCAGCGTGGTGCGCGGCCCGAAGTTGCAGCGCATGGTCGCCGCCGAGCAGGTCGTCGCCGACTGCATCCGCCAGGCGCGGCATACGGCGCGGACCAGCGGCCAGCCGGTGGTGCTGAAGCTGAAGAAGGACGAGCGCAGCATCAGCGGGCTGGTCAGGACAGTGCTGTGGCATGGGGTGGAGGGGCCGGCCTTTGCGGTGGCCTGGCCGCAGACCGAGTGGGAGGAATCGACCGGCGTCTGGAAACGCGTCGATGCCCCTGGCCGAACGGGTCTGGGTCTGGAGCTGCCGGGGGCCTACCAGGAAAACGGTGTCCTCAATCCAGAGCGTGCGGAGTGGGACCCCGATGGCGATCTTGAAGGGGCTAAGCGACTGTGGCGAGGCGTGGCCATCACCGACCCCAAGAACCGCCCTGGCCTGCTGCTGTCCGTGGCGGTCCGGCCACCGATTGCGGGCAGTCCGTATGCGGGACTACCGGCACCGACCGTCCTGCCCCTGGCTCTGGTTGCCCAGCCCGGCAGCGAGATCGCTGCACATGACCAGGCCCACCTGGGGCTGGCCTTGGTCCTGTCCACGGTGACTACGGACGGTCCGCAATCGACCCACGCGACCGAGAAAGTCGTTCCGACCTGGGAAGTCATCGGCTGGTTCGGCGCTGGCGGCATTTGCGAAGTCAGTTCGATCAGCAATGCCCCCAAGGATTTCTCCGTCAGCAAGCTCGTGGACAACAAGGTGAAGACCATTGTCGAGGTCGACAACGGAGCGACTGGTGTGACCAAATACGACGAGTTCACTGAATCCAACGCCCTGGTTGGCGGACGCTGGACCGAGATCGCGCTGCTCGTCGAAGGCGACCGTCTGGTGCTCTACCGCGATGGTCGGCGCATAGGCGAGAACACCGGAGCCCTGGCTGCCAGTGTGCCCTTCAACCAGGCTGAGCGCGTCTATGTCGGCGTCTGCACGCTGAAAGCTGGCACACAACCGCAGTTGGCGATTGGCGCCAGCATTGACGAGGTCCTGGTCGAACGACTGGGCGATGCCCTAGCCGGAACCCTGCCAAGCGGCGTCAGCCCGGATACCTCTGGCGAACAGCGCATTATCTGCCACCCAGATGGCAGGGTAGAAGTCGACCAGAACAAAGGGGACGACAGCAGCACAACGATTCGCCTCGTCTCGGATAGCGGAGAGAGGGCCGAGATCACCGTGGACACATCGGGCTCGGTCTCCTCCCGGGTGCCACCGGAGTCGTTGCAATGACCCCCTGCCGTCGCGGCGTCGCGTTAATCATCGCTATCAGCGTCCTGGCGGCGCTGCTTTTCCTCGCCCTGCCCTTCGTCTTCAGTCAAAGCGCCTCGCTCTCCGGCGCACGGGCAGCGGCCTGGGATGGCGCTGCCAGGCGTGGCACCGACCGCGCCAGCGGCCTGGGCACCGCCATGTCGGTCTATGCCACCGGACTGCATCGGGCTCCGAGCCTGACTGCCGCGCTGCAGACGTATGTGCAGTTACCGTTGCAGATCACCGACGGGAATGGGGCCATCCGCTACCCCGGTTTTGTAGATAGCAGTTGGCGCCTGGTGCTGGAGAGCACCCAGCCATGGATCCACGCCGGTCTGCCCAGCCTAGATGATCATGATGCCAGTACCGGCGCTATACGCGACGCCGTCCACGGAACCGTCATCGAGGATGAGAGCCGTCGGCTCGACCCCAACGTGCTGGGCGAACGCGGGTGGGCCATCGTCCTGACGCGGGCCGGCATCACTGATCCAACGACCGTATCCTGGTCGTGGGGCAACGGCGATCCGGCCAAGCCGGCCAACGATCCGTTGCGCTACGGTCGATGGGACGGGCTTGCCTATGGCCGCCTGGCCAACCGGCTTGCCGACTTCCGCCCAGCCAACAGCCATCGCTATAACCGGCTTGAGGATCTGCTCGGCGCAGACCCGAATGAAACCGTCAGCGACCCCCCGCCGCCCTGGACGCTAGGATGCGAACCGACCTATCCCCAAGGCCACGACCGCCATTCCGGCGCACCAGTCTGGCCGCTCGCGCTGGGGGCATCGTGGACGGAGGCACGCAAAAACATCGACGCTACGCGCAACCCGCAGGGCGAAAACACAACGCCCTCGGATGCTGCCATCGACGGCTACCGCGTCGCACCACTGACCCAAGCTGAACTGGAGCGGCTGCGACCCTTCCTGTCCTTCCTCGTCCCCGGGCAGGGGCGCAGCGGCGTGATCGATGTTGGCTCGGTCGTGCTGGCGGCGCCGCAGCAGGGCGACTGGGAAGGCGTCACCACGGACGAGCTCTCGCCGCACCATACCGGCGTCGGCATGCCCATGCGTCCGCACAACAGCGCCCGCATCAGAAGCCAATCCAGTCCTGGCGGGCGGTATCTCACCAACAGTTGGGCGAATCAGCGCGGTGACGCGCTCGCCATCGATGCGCCCCCGGCGATGAACATCAACACCGTGCCGGCGGACTCCGACATGGTGCGCTTGTTCAGCGCCGACGCTGCGGCTGCCGGCTGGCCAGACGATCCCGTGGACACACCAGTGACCTCCATCGGCAAGCTCGGACGGTTGGCTTGGCTCGACGGCCGACTCGGTGACCAGCCGTGGTGGACGGATGGGGCAGGCAATCCGGTGAATTGGGATCGGATCGACAGCGGCAAGACCACCACGTTCGAGCGGCCGGCAGTGGGCATCCTCGGCTATGGCGTCGTCGCCATTGAGGGTGCCGCCACGGCCCTCGATCGCCAAGGAGGCGCCACGGCGCAGCGTCGCCGCCGAACCGTCGTACAGGCGGTGCCGCAGGAGCGGGCACTCCAAGCCGCTTGGCGCACCCAGGGCGAATTTGAGGCGTTGATCCGCGCCCGTCACGGCGCCTGGGTCCAAGCTGGTCCGCATCCCACCAACCGGATCAAGGATTGGGGCGCCGATTCTGGCGACATGCCGGCTCTCGACTGCGCCGGCTGGCTTGAGCCGGCACCGCTGGTGTCCTTCAGTCGCAGTGCAGCTGCGCTGTTCGATTGGCTGGTGCCATTTGGCGTCACCCGTCCGCAGCAGTGGGACCAGGTGCTTTGCCCGGTAGACGACGACGGAATACCAGATGTGGCCCACGCGCCCATCGAATCGCCGACGCTCAAACCCAGCGGCATGGCAGTCGGTGCTCTCACCGCCCAAGGCCTGCGCATGCAGAGCGGTACCGCCCTCGCCTATCGCGTCAGTGATAGTGCGGGACCGTTGCGTTTCGGCAGCAGTGGGACGCAGGAACTGTCGTCGCGCCACATGTCGCTGCGCTTCTGTCTACCTACCGCTCCCGGCAGCGTGACCACGCTGGCCGAGTTGCGCAGCCAGCAAGATCTAGCGCTGGGACCAGCGGTAAATGAGCACGCCAATCTCTGGCGAGTCGAGTACCGGGAGAATGGAGGGGACGGCATGCTGGTGCTGATCATCGCCAACGCCGCCCTGCCCTGGAACGATGCAGATCGGAATGTGGCTCTCGGCGGCAAAAACTGGCAGACCGACAGCGACACGCCGGGCGCCGACGAGGACCTGCGCAGCGCGCCCGGCAGCTACCCTTTTGCCCCGCCCGATCCAGCAACGCGGGTCGAGTTCCGATATGCCGTGCCCGACGGCCTCCGAGTGGGGCAGTGGTATCAACTGCAGGTATTCTGTGCCTCCGACCAACCGGGTATGCACGGCCTTACCTTGGACGGCCTGGTCGGGCGCGATGCCACACGTGCCGGCGTGGACATGAAGCAATTGGGCGACCATTACACATGGCCGTCCCTGCGTGTCATCGGAGCCAATGGTGTCGCAGGTCCGATCTCTGCCAGCAGTCCCAAGAATGACGGCGGTTCTGCGTTGCTGACTACAACCAGTCTCTCGGTGACCTACCCGGTCGATCTGACATTGGCTTACGACCCGGCCGCGGGTGCCGCGTCTGACAAATGCATACTGCCAAAGCGCGGCATCCTGCGTATCGACGATGAGTATTTCAGCTATACCGAAGCCACTGGCAGTAATGGCAGCGGTACCATCACCGGTGTCCAGCGCGCTCGACGTGTCAACACGAACCAGGAGGCAACCATCACCGGCGTGGTCAGCCCCGGACCACCACCAGTCCCCGGTCCCGTTCCTGATCCAGACCTGCGTTGGCCGGGGACCCAGGCCCATGTCGCTGGTGCCCTGGCCACGCCAGGTTGGTCGCAAGTCGATTCCTTGAGCGGCTATTGGCTCCGTGGCGGCGGCGACCTGCTGCAGGACTTCCAGCCAGTCCGGGTCACCGGCACGGCCCTGCTGACCGAGGCCGGCACCATCGCCGGCACCTACCGATTCCCCGCCACTGGCAGTCCAATCACGATCACGCCATCGCCCGGCATCATCTGGCCTGATCGGGGCCTGGTGCGCTTCACCTGGGCGGGTGGCAATTCGGCCATCGCGGCGGTCAGGGGGCCAGGCCCGGTATTCACCATCGAGTGGGGAAATGCCCCACTGACAACGACGCGTCCTGACAATGTCCCGGATGACGACATCGCCACCACCGTCATCAGCCTTGAGATCAACGGTCCCCTGGAGGATACGGCGACAGCCCGGTATTGGGACAATGGGGGATTAGCGCAACTGCTCGACACGGACAATGGGCGTTGCGAGTGGATCCGCATCGATGACCGCAACGATCGCGATGCCATCACCGGCGCCCTGGTCACTGGGAAGTATCTGCTGCGCTTGGATGGCTGGGATATGACCGACTATGCGGCCCCGAATCTGCCACGGCCGATCCTGCAGCCACGCGGGGCCATGCGCACTGTCCGCCTCACCACCGCGTGGCCGAAGACCACCACCCGAGTTCTGCCGGTGCAGACCCGCTTCGATCTCGATCGCCTAGAAAGCGGAGATGTGCTGACGTTGGTGCCAGATACCGTGGTCTATGGCACCAACGAGCCGACCCGGTTGCTGGTGCGGCACGCCGCGCGCGACGCCTATCCAGCGGTTGCCGACAGCACGGTGACCGAAGGCCCGCGCTACGATACGAAGAACGAATGCTTCGCCCTCGCCCACGTGGTGCCCTCGACCTTGGCCGATCCCAACCCGCCTGACGGCAGCACCGCCGTGCCGCAAACGGCCCTGATCGGCCGTGGCTGGTCTGGGGATGACCTCAGTATGGTCGGCAATTCTCCGTCGCGACGCGGTGCCCTGCCCAGGCTTGTCCTGGTCGGCGGGACCAACGCCAAGCTCAGCCTGGGCAGCGGCGACAGCCAGGACGTCATCCTCGACGATCTGTGCGCTGGACCGCAGACCGGCGGCAACGGAGCCAACGGCACTTCGGGCCTCGGTATCGTCAGGATCGATGGCGCCTACGGCGGTTCGTTCGCGGCGACCAAGGAGGCGCTACCGGTGGAGGTCGAAGCTAATCAGGACGCGTTCCAGCAGATCAACGGTCTGACCTATGGACTCTGTGCCATTGATGGCGAGGTCTTCGCCTACCGCCGCATAAGCAATCGGAATGCCCTGCTCATCGCCCGCGCCCTGCTTGGTTCGACCATGGCGGTGCATGCCTTGCCCCCGGAGCCGCCGACCCGGGTGGTGGACAACCCTGGTCAGACGACGCCGGTTGCGGTGCCTAGGACCTACCGGGACGTCCGTCCCATGCTGCCTGTGGTGCGACTTCCGCTCGGCCCGATCGGCGAGCTCTGCACGGATCTCGCCAAGGCGGACCACGGCAAGGCGCTCGATGTGGTGGAGACTCCGTTCAAGGCCTACTATCGAGATCCGGCCTGGGTGTCGCCAGTCTCTGCGACGGCAGGATTCCAGAACCACTACCAGGACATCTACGGAGATGGCGGTCAGCGACTGCCTGATGCCCCGTTCGTTACGATCAATGATCCCGCTGGTGATCCAGCCAAGCCGTCCGAGGTCCTACGCCTGCTGGATCATCCCAGCCAGGCCAATCAACGTATTTCTGCCGACTGGCTGCGTGGGCTATACGGCACCACGTCGCAGGATTGGATCTCGGGATTCCCAGATCCTGCGACCCGGCCGCCGAAGTGGCAGGACCAGGACCCGCCCGCGACACCGTTCGACCCACAACTGAAGACGCAGGCCTCCGGAGATCTCAACCCGATCGTCATGGCGTGGTGGCCGCGCTTTGCCCCCGGCCTACCAGCTGGCGTCGCCGCCGTGGACCTGGGCCCGGCCCTGCGCAGCCGCAGTTTCGCCTGGGCCGGCTTCCCCTTCCGTCTGCATGGCATGCGTATGGATTCCACCATCCAGGCCCTGACCTCAGTTGGTCTAGCGAGCATCCAAGTCGCAAGCGAAGCCGATTGCGACCTCCAGGCCCGGGCGCAGGCGGCAGGGGATGGCGCCGACGAGTTGTTCGACTGGGACAAGTCTCCTGCGCCGACTCTCAACCTAGGCGCCAATCCCATCACCGGCTCGCCATTCAGCGGCTGGCCGGGTAGCCGCTTCGCGGGCCGCGAGGTTGATGGCGCAGAACTGCGCGTGCACTGGACCCCCGATGTCGGCAGCCTGAGCGGCATGGCCGCCGCTATTGACGCGCAGGGGCGTGTCCCGCGACTTGGCGCAACTGACTCGGAGACCAGCAGCGTACCAGCATCCACTGCAGGCGTCCGCATGCACTGCGTGGCACCGACCCGCGTGCTGGCGGTCGAGGAGGTGCGGTGAGTCCCTTCCGACATAGGCTGAAGCCCGCAGTCCTGGCCGCATTCACCATTATCGAACTGCTTGTCTCGATCGGCATCTTCGTTGTCTCGGCGACCCTGATGCTAGGGGCGATGTTCGGGGCCACTGACGTCTTCCGCAAAGGCGAGGCGGCACGGCAGGCCGGGGACGAGGCTACGGCCGTGATCGCCGCCTTGCAGGAGGATCTCACCCGTGCGGTACCAAGCCGATTGCGCGATGGCGCACCGGCTCCCGAATGGGGGCGCCTCTGGACGCGGGCGGGCAGCGATGGGAACTGCATGCTCGGTCTGGTCGTGGAAAACCCCGACCGCTCGCAACTGCGTTGGATCGATCGGCCCACTTCGCCGCCAGTCAAGGCCCTGGTCGGGGTACGTAAATGGGTGTTCTGGCAGGTGCTGCCTTCTTCAGCCGTTGGCGCCAGCGCCGCAGATGCCGTATTGCAACGTGAGGAGTGGGATATCACCGAGGACGGAACTGTGCTCGATGTGGCGGGGAACTCCATGTCAGGTCCAGGCAGCTTGCAGACGCCGCTGCGTCGCGAGGTTATTACGCGGGGTTGCCTCCATTTCGGTGTCTGGATCGAACTGGCCGAAGCCCATCGGATGATGGCGGTCGGTACGAACGGCCCCGACTTCCGCTGGGAATCGCAAGTCATAGGTGAGGAGGTTTTCCCATTCTCCGGCAGCACGTTCGATACGCGCCAACAACAGGGCGGAGGATCGACTGGTTACCCGCCGTTCTACCCCCAGCCCGACGCCCTGCGCATCTCCCTCGTCCTCACCGGTGGCGGGCGCTTCGCCACCCGCGGGACGCTGGTGCGGGACATTCCCGACGCGACCGCCACCACCGCCCGCATCAGCGGCATCAAGGCCCTGCCGACCACCGGCGGCAGCCTGCTGCGCATCGACAATGAGTGGGTGCGCTACGACGACTTCCGCGGCGGCCAGGTCACCATCCGTAGCGACGGCCGCGGGGCGCTGCGCTCGACGGCCTCGGCGCACAGCGGACGCGTCACCGTCCTCGCCGGCCAGCCGTTCTCACTGGTCGTCGCCCTGCCGCGCTAGCTCTGGGACCGACGAGCTCCAGCTCGTCGGCGGGGCAATGGCCACGCATTGCCGCCGTTGATACACATTGCCGCCATTGCCGCCATTGCCGCCATTGCCACGTGGTCGAGCTGGTGCTCGACCCTCCCGGGCCTCTGGCCTTGCCGTCCTGACCCATAGCGTTCTTTCGTGCCCGCTGACGAGCTCGATGCCCTCATGACCGCCGCCCAGGGCGGGGATGCGGACAGCTACGCCCAGTTGATCGAGCTGACCCAGCATGTCGTCCGCGCGACCATGCTGCGCGATACCGCCGATGCCGATCTCGCCGATGAGCTGGCGCAGGAAGCCTTCACCCGGGCCTGGGCCAAGCGCGAGCAGTACCGGCCAGGCACCAGCCCGCGCGCCTGGCTCATCACCATCGCGCGCAGCCAGCTGATGGAGCACCACCGGCGCCTCGACCGCGATCGCCGCCATGCCCACGAGGTGGTGCGCGCCGAACTGCTCCGGCACCGGCCGGCCGACGAAGGCGGCCGCCGCGCCGAGCTGCTGGCCGCGCTCAGGCTGTGCCTCGAAGACATCGGCGCCGACCATCGCCAGCTGCTCGACCTGGTGCACGGCGAAGGGCTGTCGAGCGACGATGCCGGCGCCCGCCTCGGCATCCGCGCCGACGCCTGTCGCCAGCGCCTGTCGCGCCTGACGCGCAAGCTGCGCGAGTGCGCCGAGGGTCGCCTGGGGGGGGCGGTATGACGGAGGCCATCACGCCCGATCGCGAGCTGGCCCGCGCACGCGAGCTGGCCGTCGCCTTCGCCCTCGGCGAGATCGACGACGCCGGCCGTCTGGAGCTGCACGGGCTGCTCACCGGCGACCGTGGCGCGGAGATGGCCAAGGCGGCGTGGGAGCAACTCGACGGCACCGTCGACCTGCGCGTCCAGCTGGGGGGTCCCGCCTTCGCCGAGGCGATCAAGCTGAAGCTGGCCGACGATGGCGCCTTCGCCCGGGCGGCCCAGCGCCGGGTCGGCGCACGTACGCCGCTCGCCCCGGTCGAGGCTCCGCCGGCGCGGCCCAGGCCCTGGCGCCGCCGTCTGCTCTGGTTCGGCGTGCCGATGCTGATCATGGCGCTGGCCACCCTGCTGGTGCTGCGGGCCCAGCCCGCGGCACGGGTCCTCGCCGTCGAAGGCATGCCGATGGCCGCCGGCATCGCGCTGGTGCCGGGCAGCCCACTCGACGACACCGCGCCGATCGCCGTGCCGGCCGGCGCGTCCCTGTCCTGCGTGTGGCTCGATGGCAGCGCGGCGGTCCTGAGCGGCCCGGCCAGCGCGGTGATCCAGCGCGGTGGTCTCTCGCTGGTCGGCGGCACCGCCTGGGCCGTGGCGGGGGCCGCCGGCCTGACCGTCGGCACACCCGACCGCCGGCTGCGGCTGCCCGATGGCGCACGGCTGGTGGTCAGCGTGCTCGACGGCGTCTCGGCCGTCGCGGTGCCGGCTGGCGCCCCGGCCGTGCCCGAGGCTCCCGCCCCCGGACGCCTGGCCGCCCTCGGCGCCGAAGGCGCGTGGGAACCGCCGCGTCCGGTCGCCGGCAGCATGGCCCTGCCAGGGCCCTGGTGGGAGGTCGAGCTGCGCGTCACGGGCTGGGACGAAAGCGGCCGGCTGCGCCTGGTCTGCGACCCCGCGCCTGAGATCGCGCTGACACCGTCCAGCCTGATCCTGCCCGAGGGCCGCGTCGCCAGCCTGTCCGGCGTCCCGGCCGATGCCCGCAGCCTGCTCCTGCGCCTGCGCGGCCGCCGCGCCCAGATCGTGGTCGATGGCGCCGACCCCCACGAGCTGATCCTGCCGGCCCCGCCGACCGCCCTGCGCGTGGAGCGCGCGGGGGCGGCAGGTCCCGAAGCCATGCTGCGCACCGGTCCGCCCCAGGTCCCGCCGCTGCCACTGGCGGGCTGGTGAATCGTCGCACGCTGCCGGCCATGCGCCGACTCCTCTGCCTGCCCATCCTCCTGCTCGCCGCCTGCGGCCCTGAAGCCGCCCCAGGACCGCGGGCTTCAGCCCGCGTCGAACCGCCAGCGGCCAGCGACCAGCAGCCGGCGACCAGCAGCCAGCAGCCAGCAGCCAGCCAGCAGCCGGCCTCCAGCAGCCAGCCAGCAGCCGAAGCCATCGACGAACGTTTCGCCACCACCCGCGACGGCTGGCGCGTGGACTACCATCTGCGCCTGCCCGCCCTGCCTGCCGACACGTCCAAGCGCCTGCGCCGGGCGTGCACCGCCTGGCTGTTCCAGGGTCTGGCCGAGACCCGGCCGACGATGGCCGAGAGCGGCGAGGCGGCGCTGGCCACGCTGATCGCCGATGGTGGCAAGCCCGCCGGCGGCGAGCCGTGGTACAGCGAACGCGCGGTGGTGGCGATGCAGCAGGGTGGCGGCTGGCTGGCCCTGCGCCGCAGCGAGCGCTCCTTCGCTGGTGGTGCGACGGCCGCCGCCCGGATCGAGAGCCTGATCCTCGAGCTCGACGGCGTGCGCGCCCTGACCCTCGACGAGGTGGTCCCGCCAGAGCGCCAGGAGGCGCTGCGACTGCAGCTGGCGCGCGAGCTGCGCCGCATCCGCGGTCTGCCTGCGGACGGCCCGCTGACCAGCGTGGTCGCCAGCGACGGGGAGCTGCCCATCCCGGTGCCGCTGCTGTCGGCCGAAGGGGCACGCTTCGTGTGGAACCCGTACGAAATCGGCCCGCTCAGCGATGGGGTCTACGAGGCGACTATGACCGCCGAGCAGGTGCGCCCGTCGCTGGCCGTCGACCCCTGGGCCAGGCCCTGATCAGGCCAGGCGCACCGGCTTGCCGCTGGCCGCCGCCGCGTCGATCGCGCGGGTGAGGCGCAGGGTCGCCACGCCGTCAGCGTAGCTGCACGGCACGGCGCGCTGATCGCCCGCCGCGACCGCTGCGAGGAAGGCCGCGGCCTGGCGCTTGAAGCCGTCGCTTTCGCCGGGGATGCGCTGCACCTCGCCGCCGGCGGCGTGCAGCTCGGCGTCGAGGGCCCAGCCGCTCAGGCGTGCCGACCAGCCACGGGCGTGCAGCTGGATGCCGATCGGATCGAGGGCGTGGCCGGGCAGCGCGTGGCAGCTGGTCTGCACATTGGCCACCGCGCCGGAGGCGAAGCGGATGGTCGCGCAGATCGCATCGTCGACGTCGAAACCCTCGACCCCGGTGACGAAGCCGTGCGCGGCGGTGGCGCTGACCTCGACCGCCTCGCCCAGCCAGACCCGCAGCAGGTCGACGAGATGGGTCGCCTGCTCGCTCATCTGCCCGCCTGAGCCGGCGCGCGAGCGCCACCACGTCGGCCCCGGCATCGGCGAGTGCCACCAGGCGTTGGCCACCGCCGGAGCGGTGCCGGCGCACAGCTCGCGCACCCGCGCGACGATGGCGCGCGTGCGGTTGTGGTAGGCGGCGCCAGCGATGGTTCCCGCCTCGGCGAAGGCGAGCGCGGTGGCGGCGGCCTCGTCAGGATCGATGCCGACCGGCTTCTCCACCAGCACCCCGCGCACGCGGCCGGCGCAGGCCCGGGCCAGGGCGGCGGCGGCCGCGGGGATGACGCAGATCCACAGCGCGTCGAGGCGCTCGCTGGCCAGCATGCGCTGCCAGTCGTCGTAGGCGGCGGCACCGCGCGGCTTGGCCAGGGCCTCGGCCTTGGCCAGCTGCCGTCCGGCGACGGCGACAGCCTGGTGGCCGGCGGCGGCGATGGCGTCGAGGTGCTGGCCGGATATCCAGCCGGTGCCGATGAGTCCTACGCGCATGTCAGATCTCCTGTCTGTCGAGGATGACGCCCCTGGTGCCGGAGGGAACGCCGTCGATGTCGGCGGACGGGGACGAGGAGGCGGTCATATCCAACCTCCGGGCGCGATGCGCTGCGGTGCCGGAAAGTAGACGCGATGGGTCGGGGTGTGGCGGGCGCTCAGACCGCGACCGGCGCCTTGATGCCGGGCCACGGGTCGTAGCCGACGACCGAGACGTCCTCGAGCCGCAGCGCCGCGGGGTCGCGCAGGGTCGGCGCGAGGTGCAGGCGGGGCAGCGCACGCGGTTCGCGCGACAACTGCAGGCGCACCTGCTCGAGGTGGTTGCGGTAGATGTGCACGTCGCCGAAGCTGTGCACGAAGTCGCCGACCGCGAGATCGCAGCACTGCGCCACGACGTGGGTGAGCAGGGCGTAGCTGGCGATGTTGAACGGCACGCCGAGGAAGCTGTCGGCCGAGCGCTGGTAGAGTTGGCAGCTCAGCTTCCCGTCCTGGACGTGGAACTGGAAGAAGGTGTGGCAGGGCGGCAGGGCGACGCGGTCCTGCTCGCGCGGGTTCCAGCCGCTGACGATCAGGCGCCGGCTGTCGGGGTTGCGGCGGATCTCGGCCATGACCCAGGCGATCTGGTCGACGCCGTCCCTGGCATAGGACCCGTCGGGCATGGTGCTGGCGCCGAAGTTGCGCCACTGGTGGCCGTAGACCGGGCCGAGGTCGCCGGCAGCGCGGCCGAAGCGCGCGCACTGCTCGGCCGTCGCCCATTCGTCCCAGATGGTGACGCCGTGCTCGTTGAGCCACTGGTTGTCGCAGCGCCCGTTGAGGAACCAGGCCAGCTCCCACACGATCGACTTGAGGTGCAGCTTCTTGGTCGTCACCAGCGGGAAGCCGGCACTGAGGTCGAAGCGCAGCTGGTGGCCGAAGACCCCGATCGTGCCGGTGCCGGTGCGGTCGTTGCGCGGCCGGCCCTCGGCAAGGATGCGGTTCAGCAGGTCGTGATATTGCTTCACAGAGGCAACCTGTCGTAAGGGATCCCGTTGCTAAGCTTGAAAAGCAGGCGTGGCACTACCTGGCGTCCGCCGAGCGAGCGCCCGGACGAGCGATGGACGGTGGGAGCGTCTCCGTGTGGTCGATGTCGCGAGTTCGCAGCGAGACTGGAACGAACGACACCGCTTGGTGAATCGACGCGCGTCAGCGCGGCGTGTCGAGCGGGGGATCCGGGGGCGAAGGCCTCCGGCGGGGACGTGGGGCTGGGCCCCACGAGCTAGAGCCAGAACCAGCCGGCCACAAACAGGCCGATCGCCGCGAGCCACAGCAGCCACAGCCACCACGGGATCGGGCGCTCGACGCGCTTGGCCGCCGCATCGCGGATCTCCTGGCTGCGGCTGCGCGCCTCGCCCATGATCTTGGATGACAGCTGCGGATCCTCGAGCGGCACCGCAGCGGCGCCGCTCGCCGTGTCGCGGTGGGCGCGCAGGGCGTCAACCATGATCTGCGAGGCCTTGCGGTCGGCGGGGGTCTCGCCGAGTCCGGCGGTCAGGTCGTGGGAGCTCTGCTCGGGCACGTCGGCAAGCGTCGGTCGGGACGGCGCAGGGCAAGTGCGGGATCCGGTCCGGCCGGCTCCTCAGAACAGCCGGTTGAGCCCGTTGAGCGCCGCCACCCGGTAGGCCTCGGCCATGGTCGGATAGTTGAAGGTGTTGCTGACGAACCACTTCAGCGTGTTGTTGGGCGCCGGCTGGGCCATCACCGCCTGGCCGATGTGGATGATCTCGGTGGCCTGGTAGCCGAAGCAGTGGATGCCGAGGATCTCCAGGGTGTCGCGGTGGAACAGGATCTTCAGCATGCCGACGGTCTGGCCGACGATCTGGGCCCGGGCCAGGCTGCGGAAGAGCGAGTGGCCGACCTCGTACGGCACCTTGGCCTCGGTCAGCTCGCGCTCGGTGCGGCCGATCGAGCTGATCTCCGGGCTGGTATAGATGCCGGTGGGGACATCGCGGCCGAGACGGCGGTCGCAGGCCTGGCTGCCGTCGAGGTTGCACACCGCCGCCCGGCCCTGGTCGTAGGCGGCGCTGGCCAGGCTGGGCGGGCCGGTGACGTCGCCGACGCCGAAGATGGTCGGGACGCTGGTGCGGAACTGGTCGTCGACGGGAATCTGGCCGCGGCTGTTGGGCTTGATGCCGACGTTCTCCAGGCCGATGTCCTCGACGTTGCCGGAGCGGCCGTTGGCCCACAGCAGCACATCGGTCATCAGCTTCTTGCCGCTCTTGAGGTGCAGCACGACGCAGTCGTCGCGCGCCTCGACCCGCTCGGCCTCCTCGTTGTGGCGCACCAGGCAGCCCTGGTCGCGCAGGTGGTAGGCAGCAGGCGGTCGCGCGTGTTGACCAGATTCACCTTGATGCCGAGGTTGCGGAACATCGAGGCGTATTCGCAGCCGATGACGCCGGCGCCGTAGATGGTGATCGACTGCGGCGTCTCCTGCATGTCGAGGATGGTGTCGCTGTCGCGCACGCGCGGATGGGTGAAGTCGACGTCGGCCGGACGATAGGGCCGGCTGCCGGTGGCGATGACGATGGCCTTGGCGGCGTAGCGCTCGCGCCCGCCGTGGTGGTCCTCGACCTCGACCGTGCGCGGGTCGATGATGCGGGCCTGCCCGCGCAGCACCTGCACGTGGTTGCGCTCGTAGAAATCCGAGCGCATCGACACCTGCTTGCGGATCACGCCGTCGGCGGCCTTGAGCAGGGCCGGGATCGAGACCTCGCCGCCACCGCCCATCGCCTTGGTCAGCGGGTTCGAACGCATGCCGGCCCACTGGAAGATGGCTTGGCGCAACGCCTTGCTCGGGATGGTGCCCCAGTGGGTGCAGCCGCCGCCGACGTCGCGGTACTTCTCGGCCACCGCCACGGTGAGGCCGCTCTTGGCCGCCTGCATCGCGGCGCCTTCGCCGCCTGGACCGGAACCGATGACGAAGAGGTCGAGTTCCGACATGCCCTGAGGCTACGGTGGACAGGAGCTTCGTGAAACCGGAAACCTGGAACCCGGCACCAGCCTGCGTTTCCCGAAGCTGCCGGTCCGGCACGTCTCCCGGTTGCGACCGGCGCGCCGACCCGACGATACCGCGATGCGCAACGCCGACGCCCGGCAGTCGTCCCTTTTCGCCATGGTCCAGCCGGAGGATCGCGTGCCCAAGGCGCACCCGCTGCGCAAGGTGCGCGAGGCTACCGCCGGGGCGATCGCCGACATGCGCCACCGCATCGATGCGGTCTATCCCGCCGGCAAGGAGCTGGCCGCCGCCCCCGAGGAGATCCTGCGCGCACTGCTCCTGTCGGCGCTGTACGGCATCCCCAGCGAACGCCGGCTGATGGAGGAGCTGGAATACAACCTGCTCTACCGCTGGTTCGTCGGCCTGCAGCTCGATGATCAGCTGTTCGACCGTCAGACCTTCCGCAAGCACCGCGACCGCCTGGAGAAAGCCGGTGTCGTGCGCGACTTCGCCTCCCGCACGCTGTCGCGGTTGGCCCCGGGCGTCCTGCGCAACCCGCATTTCTCTCCCAACCGGCCACTGCTGGAGAGCTGGGTCGGGCAGCTGCGCTGGGACAAGTAGATGCCCCGCGCCTGGCGCCTGCTCTCCTCGGAATCCGTGGTCGCCTCGCCGTGGTTCAGCCTGCACCGCGAGCGGCTGGAGACCGGACGCGGCCACGTCCTCGATCCGTTCTGGCGCATCGACGCGCCGTCGTGGGTCTGCGTGGTGGCGATCACCCCTGACGACCAGGTCGTGCTGGTCGAGCAGTACCGCCGCGGCTGCGACCGCATCGCGCGCGAGTTGCCGGCCGGCAACCTCGAGGCGGGCGAGGATCCCGCCGCCTGCGCCGTGCGCGAACTGGCCGAGGAGACCGGCTACCGCGCCATCGGCGCGCCGGAGCCGCTCGGCGTGCTCTACGCCGAGCCGGCACGCTCGAGTGCGCGGGCGCACGGCTTCCGCTGCCGCGTCGAGGCCATCCCCGGCCGCGATGCGCAGGAGGCGAGCGAGGACATCGCCACCGTGCTGGTGCCGCGCGCGGCGCTGCTGGCCGACCCGGCGGCCTGCGGCATGGTCCACGCCGTGCACCACGCCTTCCTCGCCAAGGCCTGTTGAGACATAGGGTTCCGCGGGGACTAGAAATGGGCTTGCGGCCTCGTGCTGTTCGATTATGTTCGTTCTCACACGATGCGACAGCTGGCCGAAGACCGCCTGGGACTGCTGCAGCGCCTGCTCACCAAGCAGGGCTCGGTCGCGGTGTCGGATCTGGCCAAGCGCTTCGACGTCTCGGAGATGACCATCCGGCGCGACCTCGAAAAGCTGTCGGCGGCCGGCGCCGTCGCCCGCGTGCATGGTGGCGCAGTGGCGCAGGGCCGGCTGTCCTTCGCCGCCCGCCTCGAACGCGGCGGCAAGGCCAAGCACAGCGCGGCTGCCAAGCTGCTGCCGCTCATCCCCGCCAGCGGCGCGATCTACCTCGACGGCTCGACCACGGTGTTCCAGCTCGTCGGTCTGCTTGGCGCGCGGCCGGGGCTGACCGCAGCGACCAACAACCTCGACACCTTCCTCGCCCTCACCCGCGTGCCCGGCGTCGTGCCGGTGCTGGTCGGCGGGGCGCTCAACCGCGAGACCGACAACTTCGTCGGCGCGCTGGCGCGGCGCGTGCTCGACGGCCTCGCCTTCGACCTCGCCTGCTTCAGCGCCTTCGCCCTCGACCCGCAGGTCGGGCCGAGCGAACCGGCGAGCGAGGACGCCGAGCTGAAGGCGCACGTCTGCGGGCGTTCGCGCCGCGCCGCCCTGGCCGTCGACGCCGCCAAGCTCGGCAGCCGCGCCGCCGGCGCCTGGCAGCTGCCGGCCGAATCGATCCTCGCCACCGACCTCGCTCCCGGCGACCCCCGCCTGACCCCCTACCGTCCACGCTTCACGGAGATCATCTGACATGGCCAGCATCGTCGTCCTGCCCAAGCAGGGCAATTCGGTCGAATCCTGCATCATCGTACGCTGGCTGAAGAACGTCGGCGACGCCTGCGAGGTCGAGACCGACAAGGCCACCGTCGAGGTGCCCGCCACTGCCAGCGGCACCTTGCTGGCGCAGGTCCGGAAGCAGGGCGAGGACGTGCCGGTGCAGACCCCGATCGCGGTGATCGGCAATGCCGGCGAGGATGTCGCTGCGCTGCTCGGTGCGCCCGTAGCGCCCGTAGCGCCGGCTTCAGCCGGCACGGACGGCGGGCTTCAGCCCGCCGCTGCTCCGGCCCCGATCAAGCCGACTGAAGTCGGCGCTACGGACGCCGGCTCCAGCCCGCGCGCCCGCGAGGCCGCCGCCGCCAAGGGCGTCGACATCAGCGCCATCGCCGGCAGCGGGCCCAACGGCCTGGTCATCGAGCGCGACATCGCCAACGCCCCGCGCATGACCCCGGCCGCCCGCGCCGCCGGCGGCGCCATCCCCGCGAGCGGCACCGGTCTGGCCGGCACCATCACCGCGGCGGACCGTGCTGCGTCGCCAGCGGCCAGCGTCCAGCGGCCAGCGGCCAGCGGCCAGCAACCAGCAGCCAGCGGCCAGACCACCGACCTCCCGGTCAAATCCATCCGCAAGGTCATCGCCGAGCGCATGCGCCAGTCGATCTCGACCACCGCGCAACTGACCCTGAACACCACGGCGAAGGCCACGGCGATGAACGCCCTGCGCGCGCGCTACAAGGCGGCCGGCGAATCGGTCGGCCTGGCGGCGCCCTCGGTCAACGACCTCATCCTCTTCGCCGTGTCGCGCACGCTGCCGAAGTTCCCGGCGGTCAACGCGCACTTCCTCGGCGACAAGATCCGCCAGTTCAGCGACATCCACCTTGGCGTCGCGGTCGACACCGAGCGCGGCCTGATGGTGCCGGTGGTCAATGAAGGCCCTGGCCAAGGTCTGCCAGGAGGGCGCGGTGAAGCCCGAACAGCTGGCCGGCAGCACCTTCACCGTCACCAACCTCGGCGCCCTGGGCATCGAGCATTTCACCCCGGTGCTGAACGTGCCGGAGGTCGCCATCCTCGGCGTCGGCGGCATCGTCCTGCGCCCGTACGAAGGACCGAAGGGCGTCGAGTTCATCCCCTCGATCGCGCTCTCGCTCACCATCGACCACCAGGGCCTCGACGGCGCCCCGGCCGCCCGTTTCCTCCAGGCGCTGGTCAAGGCCATCGAAGCCATCGACCTGGTGGTGGCAGCATGACGTTCTTTGCCACAGAGGCACAGAGAAGCACAGAGGGCCACAGAGACGGCCAGCTGGGGCTTCGACTCTGTGGCCCTCCGTGGAACTCCGTGTCTCTGTGGCAGAAAGCCCTCATCTATGCCTGATATCTACGACCTGATCGTCATCGGTGCCGGCCCCGCCGGCTACGTCGCCGCCGAGCGCGCCGGCGAAGCCAAGCTCAAGACCCTGCTGATCGAGCGCGAGGAGCACCTCGGCGGCGTGTGCCTGAACTGGGGCTGCATCCCGACCAAGACCTGGCTGGCGTGCTCGAAGCTCTACTACCAGGCGACGCACGGCGCGGCCTTCGGCGTCTCGGCCCAGAACGTCGCCCTCGACTTCGCCAAGGTGCAGGAGCGCAAGGCCAAGGTGCAGGGCCAGCTGCGCCAGGGCATCAAGGGCCTGATGCGCAAGTTCGGCGTCACCGTGGTGAGCGGCGGCGCCAAGCTGGTCGCCGCCGGCAAGGTCCAGGTCGGCGAGACGGTGTATGAGGCGAAGAACGTCCTCATCGCCAGCGGCAGCCGGCCGGCCAAGCCGCCGATCCCCGGCCTCGACGGGCCGAACGTGGTCGACTCGTCCGGCATCCTCGCGCTGACCTCCCTGCCGAAGAAGCTGGCGGTGATCGGCGGCGGCGTCATCGGCGTCGAGTTCGCCTGCTTCTTCGCCCAGGCCGGCGTCGCGGTCGAGGTGATCGAGCTGATGCCTGAGATCGGCGGCGCCATCGATCCCGACTGCGCGCGCATCCTGCGCGAGGAGCTGAGCGCCAAGGGCGTCACCTTCCGCCTCGGCTACAAGGTGCAGAAGGTCGACGCGGCCGGCGTGCACGCGGTCGACGGCGGCGGCAACGCCGTGCACATCCCCGCCGACCTCGTGCTGTGCTCGGTCGGGCGCACGCCCAACACCGAGAACCTCGGGCTGGAAGCCGTCGGCGTCGACCTCGACCGCCGCCTCATCCGCGTCGACGAGCAGGGCCGCACCAACATCCCCGGAGTGTGGGCGGCGGGCGACTGCTGCTCGCGCATCATGCTGGCCCACGTCGCCAGCCGGCAGGCCGAAGTAGTGGTCAACAACCTCGCCGGGCGCAAGGACCGCATGCGTTGGAAGGCGGTGCCGGGCGTGGTCTACAGCAGCCCGGAGATCGCCGGTGTGGGACTCACCGAAGCCGCAGCCAAGGCCGAGGGCGTGCCGGTAACGGTGGCCAAGTGGCCGCTGCAGGCCAACGGCCGCTTCATCGCCGAGAACGACGGCAAGGGCCTGGTGAAGGTGCTCTTCCACGCCACCGACCGCCGCGTCCTGGGCGTGCACATCGCCGGCGGCGCGGCCGGCGAGATGATCGCCGGCGCCGCCATCGCCATCGAGTCCGAACTGCGCATCGACGAGCTGGCTGAGGTCATCTGGCCGCATCCGACGGTCGGTGAAGCGCACAAAGACGCGATATACCCCCTCCTTCATCACTGATGCCTCTTTCGCCACAGAGACACGGAGATCCACAGAGGGCCACGGAGACGAACATGGAAGCCGGGCAGGACTGACCTGACCCTCTCCTCTGTGGCCCTCCGTGGATCTCTGTGCCTCTGTGGCCAAAAACCCTCACATAATCCGGAACATCCCATGCCCAAGCACCTCTTCATCGATCCCGCCACCGCCCGCGCCTCGGGCTTCATCGACTCACCGCGCATCCCGCTGTGCCAGTACGCCACGCCGATCGGCGATGAGCTCGGCCGCTACGGCAAGACCGCCCTGGTCGGCGTGCTCGAGGACATGGTCCTGATCCGCGAGTTCGAGACCATGCTGCACAAGATCAAGATGGAGGGCAGCTACGAGGGCGTGAAGTACGAGCACGCCGGCCCCGCCCACCTCTCGATCGGTCAGGAAGCCTCCAGCGTCGGCCAGGCCCTCGAACTGGGCATCGACGACCACATCTTCGGCAGCCACCGCAGCCACGGCGAGATCCTGGCCAAGGGCATGAGCGCGATCCGCAAGCTCGCGGAGGCCGACCTCGACAAGGTCATGCGCGGCTTCGACGGCGGCGCCATCCTCAAGGTGATCGAGCCCGGCTTCTCCGGCAGCGGCAAGGCCCTGGCCACCCGCTTCCTGGTCTACGGCGCGCTCGCCGAGATCTTCGCCCGCGTGCCCGGCTTCAACAAGGGCCTCGGCGGCTCGATGCACGCCTTCTTCACCCCCTTCGGCATCTACCCGAACAATGCCCTGGTCGGCGGCAGCGCCGACATCGCCATGGGCGCTTCGCTGTTCAAGCGCGTCAACGGCAAACCCGGCATCGTCGTGGCCAACATCGGCGACGCCTCGATGGGCTGCGGCCCTGTGTGGGAAGCGCTGAACTTCGCCTCGATGGACCAGCTGACCAAGCTGTGGCCCGAGCACCGCCGCGGCGGCCTGCCGATCATCTTCAACTTCATGAACAACATGTACGGCATGGGCGGCCAGACGGTCGGCGAGACGATGGGCTTCCAGGTCCTCGCCCGCATCGGCCTGGCGGTCAATCCCGACGGCATGCACTCCGAGCGCGTCGACGGCTACAACCCGCTCGCCGTCGCCGACGCGGTGCGGCGCAAGAAGGCGCTGCTGGCCAGCGGCAAGGGCCCGGTCCTGCTCGACACGCTGACCTACCGCTACAGCGGCCACTCGCCGTCCGACGCCTCCAGCTACCGCGAGAAGGCCGAGGTCGAGGCGTGGCAGGCGGTCGACTCGATCAACGGCTACGCCGATACACTCAAGAAGGCCGGCATCCTCGACGACGCCGGCATCCAGGGGGTCAAGGACCGCGCCAAGGCGCTGATGCTGGCGGTGCTGCCGCTGGCCATCGACCCGGTGAAGAGCCCGCGCATCCAGCCCGAGGAGATCGGCAAGCTGATGCTCTCGAACCGCACGGTCGAGAAGATGTCGGAAGCCAAGCCCGAACTGCTCGACGTCAGCGAGAACAATCCGCGCATCAAGCAGATCGCCGGCAAGGTGCGCTCGCTCGTCGGTCAGGCGGCCGCCGTGCCGAAAGCCAAGCAGTACAACGTCTCGGACGGCATCTTCGAAGCGATGCTGCACCACTTCAAGACCGACCCGACGATGGCGGCCTGGGGCGAGGAGAATCGCGACTGGGGCGGCGCCTTCGGCGCGTACCGCGGTTTGACCGAGGCCCTGCCCTACCACCGGCTGTTCAACAGCCCGATCTCCGAAGGCGCCATCGTCGGCGCCGGCGTCGGCTACGCCCTGGCGGGCGGCCGCGCGGTGGTCGAGCTGATGTACTGCGACTTCCTCGGCCGCGCCGGCGACGAGGTGTTCAATCAGATGGCCAAGTGGCAGTCGATGAGCGCCGGCGTGCTGACCATGCCGCTGACCCTGCGCATCTCGGTGGGCAGCAAGTACGGCGCCCAGCACAGCCAGGACTGGGTGGCGATGGTCGCCCACATCCCCGGCCTGAAGGTCGCGTTCCCGGCCACGCCCTACGACCACAAGGGCATCCTGCACAGCGCCCTCTCCGGCACCGATCCGGTGGTGTTCTTCGAGAGCCAGCGCCTCTACACCCAGGCCGAGGTGTTCGAGAAGGACGTGCCGGCCGGCTTCTACACCGTGCCCGAGGGCCAGCCGGCGATCCGCCGCGCCGGCACCGACGTACCATCATCACCCTCGGCGCGACGCTCTACCGCGCGCTCGAGGCCGCCGACCTGCTGGCCAAGCAGGGAGTCTCGGCCGAGGTCATCGACCTGCGCTGGGCCGTGCCGCTCGACTACGACATCCTGGTCCAGTCGGTGAAGAAGACGGGCCGCGTCATCTGCGCGTCGGACGCCTGCGAGCGCGGCAGCTTCATGCACACCGTCGCCGGCGGCCTGACCAAGGCCTGCTTCGGCCGCCTCGACGCCCCGCCGATCGTCATCGGCGCGCGCAACTGGATCAGCCCCTGCGCCGAGATGGAGAACGACTACTACCCGCAGGCCGCCTGGTTCCTCGACGCCATCCACGAGCAGCTCCTGCCGCTCAAGGACTGGAAGCCGGTGACCAACCAGACCACCGGCGAGGCGCTCAAGCGGGCGCGCGCGGGGATCTGAGTGCTGGCGACTGGTCGCTGGCCGCTGGTCGCTGGTCGCTGGCCGCTGGACTGGCGCCAGGGGGTGGAATGCCATATGATCGGGCATGGTCCCCACGCCCGACCTGCTCCGCCGCTACAGCCTGTTCGGCGGCCTCATCGACAGCCAGCTGCAGGCCCTGGTCGCGCGCGTCTGCGTGACCGAGGTCGCGGCCGGCGCCGTGATCATGCGCGAGGGCGAGAAGGGTGACCGGCTCTACTGCCTGGTCAGCGGCGAGGTCGAAGTCCGGCGCGGCGACCGCGTCCTCGTCCGCCTGGGCGCCGGCGAGACGATCGGCGAGATGGAGTTGATCGACATGAACCCGCGTTCGGCCACCGTCGTGGCGCTGACCCCCTGCTCGCTCGTCGCGCTGGCGCGGCGCGACATCCTCGCGCTGCAGCGCGAGGACCTGCCGGCCTTCACCCTGGTGATCATGAACCTCGCCCGCGACCTCAGCCGCCGCCTGCGCCAGATGGACGCGGCGGCGGCCGGGAGCACGCCATGAGCCAGTTCCCGATCCCGCGCGACCGTCGCTTCGCCGCCGGCCAGGTGATCATGTGCGAGGACGACGACGCGGCGAACATGTACATCATCAAGCGCGGCAAGGTGCGCGTGCTCAAGCGCAGCCGGCGCGGCGATGTGCTGCTCGGCGACCTCGGCCCCGGCAACCTCTTCGGCGAGATGTCGCTGGTCATCGCCATGGAGGACACTTCGTGCATCGAGCTGCCCTACCAGCTGATCGAGGACTCGGTCGAGCGCTCGGCGCCTTGGGTGGTCGCCATCCTGCGCATCCTGGTACTGCGCCTGCGCGCCGCCGACACCGCCCTGGCCAGCAACCGTGCGCCCAAGGATTCCGGCGACATCCCGATCGACGCGGTGACCGAGCGGCATATGCGCAAGATCGTGCGCCAGCTCGAGGAGACTTCGGCGCTGGAATGGGAACGTCTCGCCGCCGGCCGCCCGCCCCGCTGAACGTACGGCCAGAAGGCCAGCGCCAGCCGCGCTGAACGTCAGCGTCCGCCGACGAACAGCGAGGCGAACAGCCGATGGAGCAGTCCGCGCGGCGCCGGCGGGTCCAGCGTCGCCGCGAGCAGTCCGGCGCGATCGGTGCCGGCGAGCCGGCGCAGCGCCGCGTCCTCGTCGGCCCAGCCGCCAGCTGCACGCAGGTCGGCGAGGCCGCCACGTGTCCGCGTCCAGCGCATGGCCAGGACCTGGGCGATGAGGTAGGCGTGATGCGAGGTGGCCGGATCGCGGAAAGCGGCCGAATTCCACAGCGCGGCGGGATCGGTCCGGCGCCACAACGCCAGGCAGTCGGCGAAGTCATACTCGTCGGTGAACGGATCGCGCCGATTGCCCATCCACGTCTCGACCTCGCAGGCGATGCCCTCCTGCAGCCACAGGGGGATGCCGTCGGTGGACAGCACGGCGTGGACCAGTTCGTGGGCGAAGGCGGCGTCGAGCGCGTCCCAATCGCGCACGGGGATGGCGAGGTGGCCGACCGGCCAGCTGCGCCAGCAGCCGCCGTCGATGATGCTGTGCTCCGGCGGATCGTCGGGGCGGGCGAACAGGCCGTGGTAGGCGAGCTGCGCCTCCTCGTCGGGCAGCAGCACGGCGGCGATGGGCTCGCGACCGGGGTCGAGGCCCATCTGGTCCAGGCGGGTGAGCGCGTGGTGGGCGTGCTGCGTCAGCTCGGCGTGTTCCGATGCATCTGCGCGCGTCGCCCAGAGGAAGCGTCCATCGCCGGTGACGCGCCAGCCCGCGCCAAGCGATTCGCAGAGGGCGGTGAGGAATTCGAAGGCGGTAGGGAGGGCTTTGGCCACGGAGCCGTAGCGTGACGAGCCAGCGGCCAGCGGCCAGCGGCCGTTGGGCAGCAGCCTGGGACCGACGAGCTCCAGCTCGTCGGCGGGGCATTGGTCGCAGATCACCAT
>JFJP01011122.1_pt1 | contig 24372 bp, 19 predicted proteins | sample 431651 | NCBI WGS metagenome assembly JFJP01 (sample SAMN02602958, study PRJNA72255) | Microbial mat metagenome, whole genome shotgun sequencing project. | biome: fresh water; feature: sink hole; material: water; isolation source: purple microbial (photo- and chemosynthetic) mats found in...
ATGGCGGCACGGACGAGATCGACGATCTCGGGCGCCATTTCAACCACATGGCGCGGCACATCGCGACCATGGTGGATTCCCTGCGCCAGAAGGAACAGTTCCAGCGCCAGCTCATCGCCAATGTCAGCCATGATCTGCGCACACCCATGGCCTGCCTGCGCGGCAACGTCGAATCACTGAGCCTGCGGTTCGAACAGCTCGATGCGGGACAGCGGACGCGCGCATTGGAGACGATCGGCGGCAACCTGGAGCATCTCGACCGCCTTGTCGAACGCATGCTGGTGCTGTCGCGGCTCGACGCCGGACAGGCCGCGATCCAGGCCGAGGAATTCTCCGTCGTCGAGCTGGCCGACTCGGTGGTGCGCCGGTGCGAGCACCTGGCCCTGCCCGCGGGCATCATCGTCGAAGTGCGTGCCGAACCGGGCCTGCCCCAGGTCGAGGCCGATCCCCTGCAGATCGCCCAGGTTCTGCAGAACCTCATCGAGAACGGCATCAAGTTCAACCGGCCCCAGGGACGGGTCACGATCACGCTCGGCCGCGAGCCGGACGGCAAGCGGGTGCGGATCACCGTCGCCGACACGGGACAGGGCATCGACGAAGTCGATCTCCCCCACATCTTCGAACGTTTCTATACCGGTGACACCAGCCGCACCCGCCGGGGCACTGCGCCGGCGCACCTGCAGTTCAGTTCCGGGCTGGGCCTGGCCATCGCCGCCAAGGTCGTGGCCGCGCACGGCGACGAACTGGCCGTCGTGAGCCGGCCCGGCGAAGGCGCGACGTTCCATTTCCACCTGCCGGCGATTTCAGCCGCGGGAACCGCCGCGCTGGCCGCCGAAGGCTGAGCACCGGCTTCCACCCCCTCGCGACACCAGACAGGCTGGACCCGATCGGGATTGGGATCAGGAACGACGGCCGGAACGCTCGACCTCTTTCCAGCGCCGGTGGACCCAGAACCATTGCTCCGGTGCCAGGCGAATCCAGGCTTCGACCGCCAGGGAGATCTCGGCGGCGTACAGGCGGATGCCCTGTTCGTCGGACCGGCGGCCGGCCGGATCCAGGACCGGCCCCACGTGCAGCACATGGCTGCCGTCCGGCTGGCGGATGATGCCCATGGGGATGACCGGACAACCGGTCTGGAGCGAGAACCGCGCCGCACCGGGCCAGGCCGAGGCCTCGCGACCGAGGAACGGCAGACGAATGCCCCCCGCGCCGGCATCCTGGTCCAGCAGCAGCGAGACCAGACCACCGCCGCGCAGATGGGCCAGGACGGCGGGCGCGGCCCCATCGACGGTGACCGTGCCGATGCCGTGGCGCCGTCGCTCGGCCTGCAGCCACCCGTCGAAGCGGCGGTTGCGCATCGGCTTCACCACGTCGAGCAGACGATAGCGCGCGGCGAGCACGCGTCCGCCCAGTTCGAAGTTGCCCAGATGCGCGGAGGCGATAATGGCGCCGCGCCCGGAAGCCAGGGCCAGATCAACCGCTTCCCAGCCCGGCTGCACGCGCACCGCGGCCGCGCCGTCGGGCGTGGCTGGTCCCAGCAGTTCCGCCATCGTCCGCGCCAGATGGTCGTAGACGCCGCTGGCCAGGCGCGTGCGTTCGCGGGACGACCGGTCCGGATAACACGACGCCAACTGGCGGTCGACCACGCCGCGCCGCAGGCGCAGGACATTGCCTGCCAGCCAGCCCAGAGCCCGCCACACCGCGAGTGACACGCCGGCCGGCAAGCGCCGGCAGATCAGGATCAGGGCGCGGAACGCCCCGTAGGCAAGGTCGTCGATGGGTCGCATGGGCTGACGATAGGGCGCGGCCCGGCCGTTCGCCAGCCGGCAGCAACGCCCACCGGCGGCGCTCCCGGCCGGTCGGTGGCCGAGGCGCGGACGACGCGCTAGTATGATCTGCATACGTCGCCGCCCGGTCTCGACCCTGGAGGTATGCGATGTCGACTCCGTTCCATCCCCAGGCGCTGGTTCCCATCACCGACGGCACCGAAGAAATCGAAGCGGTCAGCATCATCGATGTCCTGCGCCGCGCCGGCGTCGAGGTCACGGTGGCCGGCGTCGGAACGGCCGGCCGGCCCGCGGCCTCGCTGCACTTCACGGCGTCACGGGGAGTCGGGCTCATGGCCGACAAGTCGATCGAGTCCTGCGAAAGAAACAGCTACGCGGCCATCGTCCTTCCGGGTGGAATGCCCGGCGCGGCGCATCTGCGCGACTGCCCGGCCCTCTCCCGCATGCTCGCCGATCAGGATCGGGCCGGCCGACTCGTCGCGGCGATCTGCGCCTCGCCCGTGGTCGTGCTGCAGTCGCAAGGCCTGCTGCGTGGCCGCGGCGCGACCTGCTATCCCGGAATGCGCGAACAGATGGAAGCCGCGTCGCGCCGCCCGGGCCGCGTGGTCCAGGACGGGAATCTCCTGACCAGCCAGGGACCGGGCACCGCCCTCGAGTTCACGTTGGCGGTGGTGGCCCACCTGTGCGGACCCGGGCGACGGAGCGAGATCGCCGCGCAGTTGCTGATGGCCTGACCACCGCTACCGCGCGGCGAGTCCGTCCCCCTGGACTGTGACGCAGCGAAGGCCGCGCTGCCCGGCAGGGCGACGCGGCCTTCAGCGTGTCCGGGCCGGCAACGGAATCAGGCGTCGAGGTGGGCCGCCACCGCGTGCGCCGCTCCGGCCAGCACCCTGTCCAGGCCCGCCGCGTCCGGCAACCCGGCCTGCGCCAGGTTGGGCCGCCCGCCGCCCTTGCCGCCGACCGAGGCGGCCAACGCCTTGACCAGGTTGCCCGCGTGCAACCGGCCGCCGTCGGCCAGATCGGGCGTGACCGTCACCAGAACCGTCGGCTTGCCGTCCAGATCCGCGCCCAGCACCACCACCCCGCCCTGACCCAGGCGGTCGCGAGCGTGGTCGGCCAGCTTCAGGAAGGCGTCCTTGTCGGCGGAAGCGACCATCGCGCAGACCATCCGCAGCCCGGCCACCGGGGCGGGGCTGGCCAGGGCTTCTTCCAGGCCGGCCCGCGCCGAATCCTGCTTCAGTCCGGCCAGCTCGCGCCGGAGCTGTTTCTGCTCGGCCAGCAGCGCCGAAACCTGGGTCGCGTAGCCGCCGCCGTCGGCGCGCAGCAGGCCGCCGAGCTGACGCAACTCGTCGCGCTCGCGCTGGATCAGCGCCTGGGCGACATCGCCGGCCACGGCCTCGATGCGCCGGACGCCGGCCGAGACCGAACCTTCGCTGACGATGCGGAAGGGGCCGATGTCGCCCGTGGCCAGGCAATGCGTGCCGCCGCACAATTCCAGCGAGAACAGGCTGCCCGCGTCGGAAGCGGCGCCGGGCACCGGCTGCGCGCCGGCGTGGATCTCGATGGCCCGCACGCGCTCACCGTACTTCTCACCGAACAGGGCCATCGCCCCGCGCTTGCGCGCCTCCTCCAGCGCCAGATCCTGGTGGCGGATGACCGGGCGGTTGTCCAGCACGCGCTCCTGCACGAGCCTCTCGACGCGCGCGAGTTCCTCGGATTTGACCGGCTGATCGTGCCGGAAGTCGAAGCGCAGCCGATGCGGATCCACCACGCTGCCGGCCTGTTCGACGTGGTCGCCCAGCACCTGGCGCAGGGCGGCATGCAGCAGGTGCGTGGCCGTGTGGTGGCGCATCGTCGCCAGCCGGGCCGGACTGTCCACCCGCTGGCGCACACCGGTGGCGGCCGCCAGCGCATCGGCCAGTTCCTCGATGCCGCCGCGGACGATCAGCGCGGGCCCTTCCTCGACGACGATCGTGCCGATGACCTCGAGCCGCGACCGGACCGGCAGCAGTTCGAGAATGCCGCGGTCGCCCACCTGGCCGCCGGACTCGCCGTAGAACGGCGTCCGGTCCAGGAGCAGGTGCACCACCTCGAAGCCTTCCTCGTCATGGCCGGCCGGCCGCAACGCCACCGGGGCCCCTTCGCCTTCCACCGCATCGTAGCCGGTGAACAGGCTGTGGAACCCGGCAAGTTCGCGCCCGGGCAGCGGACGCCAGGCGCCGAGCCCTTCGCGGTAGACCGTCTCGACGCCGCTCTTGGCGCGTTGCTGCTCCATGCAGGTCTCGAAGCCGGCCTGGTCGACCGTAAAGCCGTCCTCTTCGGCCACGATCGCGGTCAGGTCGACGGGGAAACCGAACGTGTCGTGCAGCTTGAACGCTTCCTCGCCGGTGAGCTGCGTGCGGCCACCGGCGCGCATGGCGTCGCGGATCTCGCCGTAGACCAGCAGGCCCGAGCGCAGCGTGCGGATGAAGCGCTCCTCCTCCTTGCGGATCACGTCGAGGATCCGCGCGCGGCGCTCGACCAGTTCAGGATAGGCGTCGCCCATCTCGTTGATCACGACATCGGCCACGCGCCACAGGAACGGCTCTTCCACGCCCAGCAGGTGTCCGTGCCGCGCCGCCCGTCGCAGAATGCGCCGCACCACGTAGCCGCGGTCCTGGTTGCCGGGAATGGCCCCGTCGGCCACCGTGAAGGCGCAGGCGCGGGCATGGTCGGCGATCACCTGCATCGAGATGCGCGCTTCGCCTTCGGCCCGCTTGCCGGAAATCGCCTCCATGGCGCTGATCATCGGCGTGAAGATGTCCGTCTCGTAGTTGCTCTGCTTGCCCTGCAGGACCGCGACCAGCCGTTCGAAGCCCATGCCCGTGTCGACGCTCTTCATCGGCAGCGGATTCAGGGCGCCGCCGGGCTGGCGGTCGAATTCCATGAACACGTGGTTCCACAGTTCCAGCCAGCGGTCGCAGTCGCAGACACCCACGAAGCAGCCCTTCGGGTGCGCGCACTTCATCGACTCGCCCTGGTCGTAGTAGATCTCGGTGCACGGACCGCAGGGGCCGGTGTCGGCCATCGACCAGAAGTTCTCCTCGTCACCGGCGGCCAGGTCACCCAGCCGGATGATGCGTTCGGGCGGCAGACCGATGACGTCCCGCCAGATGTCGAAGCTCTCGTCGTCGTCCTTGTAGACCGAGACCCACAGGCGGCTCTTGTCCAGGCCCATGACGCCGGTCAGGAACTCCCAGCCCCAGACGATGGAGTCGCGCTTGTAGTAGTCGCCGAACGACCAGTTGCCCAGCATCTCGAAGAAGGTGTGGTGCCGCGCGTCCTTGCCCACTTCCTCCAGATCGTTGTGCTTGCCCGAGACGCGCATGCACTTCTGGCAGGAGGCCGCCCGCACGTAGTCCCGCTTCTCCAGACCGAGGAACACGGCCTTGAACTGGTTCATGCCGGCATTGGTGAACTTGATCGTCGGGTCGTCATGGGGCACCAGCGACGACGAGGCCACCACGGTATGGCCGCGCTCGGCGAAAAAAGAGAGAAAACGCGCGCGAATGTCCCTGGCTTTCAAGAGGTGCCCCCGCTGAGCTGGCGTTGATTTCGTTTCATCCGGCCGGATCACGGCCGAAAGACAATGATGACAGGGGGTTGACCCGTGAAGGTCACCCACCGGACGGAACAGTGTAAGACGCCTGCGGGGCCGGGTCAACCGGCGGCCCCCCGGGCAGGATGTCGCGAGGGCGCCGCCCGCCGCGACGAAGGGCAGGCAAGCACATGCGCCATGCCATCCACCTGGTGGCGTCGATCCTGATGTGGGTGCTTTTCTCCTGGTACTGGTACCTGGTGATGCAGCGTCAGGTCAGCCCGTCTTCCCTGCGCTCGGTGGGGCTGCTGTTCGTCATTTCGGCGGTGGGTCTGGTCGTGACCATCGGCTGGGTGGCACACAACAAGCGGATCGCCGCGCGCAACCGCCGCCGCGGCGGACGCCCGGCCGTGTCCGAGATCCTGCCGACCGACCATCTGGGGCGCCCCATGACGGGCGTCGCGGCGGCCGATCTCCTGACGGCCAAGGTCGTGACGGTGAACCTGGACGAACAGGGTCGCAAGGTGCTGGCCGCTGCTCAGGGGGTGCGCGACTGATGTCCGTCTATGACCTGATGGTGTCGTTCGAGGACACGACGTTCTACTGGGCGCTCCTGGTCTACTTCGCCTGGTACCCGCTGACCACCAGCGCGATGTGGATCTTCACGGCGCTCGTCTTCTACCGCCGTCGCGAAGCCGGCGACGCCAGCCTGCACGAGCCGTTCTACGAATGGCCGGCCACGCCCCTGGTCTCTTTCGTGATCCCGGCCTTCAACGAGGAACGCAACATCGCCCGCACGCTGGAAGGCGTGCTGGCGGTCGATTATCCGGAGTTCGAGGTCGTCGTCATCGACGACTGTTCGACCGACGGCACCCTGGCGGCGATCGAACCCTTCCTGGCCGACCCACGCGTGCGTCTGGTCCGCAAGCGGATCAACGAAGGCAAGGCGATGGCGCTGAACGACGCCATCCCGGTGACCCGCGGCGAACTGCTGCTGGTGCAGGACGCCGATGCCGTGCCGGTGCCGGAGATCCTGCGCTACCTGGTCCCGCATTTCCGCTTCCCGCGCTGCGCCGCGGTAACCGGCAATCCGCGCGTCGCCAACCGCGACAGTTTCCTGGCCAAGCTGCAGGCGATCGAGTTCGCTTCGATCATCTCCATGCTGCGCCGCGCCCAGCGCGTCTGGGGACGCATCATGACGATGAGCGGCGTGGTCGGCATCTTCCGCCGGCAGGCGCTGTTCGACGTCGGCCTCTACAGCCCCGAGATGGCCACCGAGGACATCGACCTGACCTGGCGTCTCCAGTTGCGCCACTGGGACGTGCGTTACGAATCGCGCGCGGTGATGTGGATGCGCGTGCCGCAGTCGCTGTCCGGCCTGGTGCGTCAGCGGCGGCGCTGGGCGCTGGGCCTGAGCCAGGTGCTGACCCGGCACTGGCGCCAGCTGATGGACTGGAAGCATCGGCGCTTCTGGCCCGTGCTGGTCGAGGCGACCCTGTCGGTGATCTGGGCCTACATCTACGTGTTCCTGACGGTCGTCTGGCTGATCAGCTACATGGTGGGCTACCCTCCGGTGGGCGTGTCGCCGATTCCGAATTTCTGGGGCATGCTCGTGGCGACGGTCTGCCTGGTGCAGCTGGCCACCGGAGTGCTACTGGACAATCCGTACGACCGTGACCTGAAGAAGTACTTCTTCGTCGCGGTGTTCTATCCGCTGGTCTACTGGATCCTGATGGCCGTCATCACCGTGGTGACCGCGCCGCAGGGTTTGTCCGTCAACCGTCAGAAGCGTCGCATCACGCTCTGGAAACCCGTGCGGGAGTAGCCATGCGCCTTCACCGAACCGCCGCGTTGCCCTGCCCGCTCCCGCTGCGTCACGGCGCGATCGCGGCACTCGCGTTCCTGGTCCTGTTCGCGTTCCAGGGTGCCGGAACCGTCCGGGCCGCCGAACCCGGCGGAGCGACGGCGCTGCGCGGGCAGGCGTTCGCCGCTCTCTGGAACGAGGACACGCCGCGCGCCATCGACCTGTTCCGCGCGTACCTGGCCGGCCCCGGAGCCGACTCCGATCTCGAGGCGCGCCGGGGTCTGGCCCTGGCCTGCAGCTGGGACGGCCGGCAGGCGGAGGCGGCGTCGCTCTACCGCGCCGTGCTGGTCGAGGTTGCGACCGACGGCGACGCGCAGGTCGGCCTGGGCCGCGCTCTGCTGTGGGACAACCGGCTGCGTGAAGGCTGGCGTACACTGCGGACCGCCGAAGCGGCCGGTGAAACGGCCACGGCGCGCGCCGCCGGCGACGTGATGCTGACCGCGCTGGACGAGTACACGCCGCCCCTTTCCATCGCCCTGGGTTCGACCTGGGATTCGGACGACCTGCGGATCACGCGGCTGGGAGCGACGGGCACGGTGTCCGTCGGCGGCGACAACCTGCTGCAGATCATGCCGGCGCAGACCTGGTACCGACAGCCGGGACAGCCGGACGCCCGCGCGCTGCGCCTGGGCGCGGGCCTCGTGGCCGGGCTTGCCCCGCGCTGGACGCTGCACGCCTACGGCTGGGTCGACCGATTCGCCAGCGAAGAACCGCTGCCGGCCACCGGGAGCGAACTGGATTGGAACCACGGCGGCGGCGACGCCTGGCTCACCTGGCTGCCGGCCCCGCGCTGGCGTCTGGATTTCGGGGCCGGCTCGCAGGCCGTCGAAACCTACGCCGCCCTCGGATCGCACCTTGTCCGGCGGCAGGGCAGCCTGTCGGTCGAGCACCGTCTGTCCCGCCGCTGGTCGGCCGGACTGGCCGGCATCGCCGGAGACTACACGGACGGCAACCGCAGCGACCGCCTCACCGCACGCGCCACCTGGCGCCACGACGGCGCCTGGATCTGGCAGGCCGGACCCGTCCTGACCCTGCTCGATTTCCGCACGCCGTATCCCGGCGGCTACTGGGCGCCGGCGGACATGCGGAGCGCCGGCCTGGAGGCCGCCGTCCGGACGCGCGGACGCGTGGTCACCTGGAAGCTTTCCGGCTCCGTGGCCCGGGAAAAGGAAGCGGACTCCGACGCGATCACCGTGGGCGGCGTCAGCGGCCGCGTGGGCTGGCGTTTCGCCCGGGATTGGCTGGCCGGTCTGGAAGGCGGCTACTCCCAGAGTTCGTTGACCAGCGCCAGCGGCTACCACCGCACGTCCATCAGTCTGGACGTGCGGGCGTACTTCTGATGGTGCGCAGATCGAACCTCGGATCCGGACCCGGGTGGCGCCCGCGCGATCGGCGCCGCGCCGCGGCTCTGCTGACGCTATTCGTCGTGGTCACCGGCTGTGGTGACCGCCCCCGGTCCGGGGCCGCGAACTCGGCCGCCACGGCGGCCAACAGCACGGCCATGGCGCCCGGCAACCAGCTCGATCCGCCGGCGCTGGCCGAACTGTCGAAGACGGCCGTGGCCGGCGGTGTGCCCGTGCTGTGCTACCACTACTTCCGCGGCACGATCGCGCCCGGCTACGCGCTGCGCGTGCTCGGCGCGGTGGTCCTGGGACTGCCCGCGCTGGGGCCGCGTGAATTCTGGACGACGCCGGCCAGCGAGTTCGAACGCCACCTGCGTCATTTCCGGGACAATGGAACCGCTGTGGTGACGCTGGACGAGGTGGCCGACCTGATCGCCGCCGGCCGGCCGGTGCCGGCCAGGGCCGTCATCCTGACGATCGACGACGCCGACCAGAGCGTCTACCGGCACGCCTTCCCGCTCCTGAAGAAGTACGGCATGCGCGCCCATCTCTTCGTGCCGACGGCACAGGTGGGCCGTTCCTGGAGCGGTCTCCGCATCTGCGACAACGAACAACTGCGGGAAATGGCAGCCTCCGGACTGGTGCTCATCGATTCACACACGCACGACCTGCATTACAAACTGCCTCTGGCGGGGGAGCCGGTCCCCGCGTTCCTGCAGCCGGAGAACATCCCGCTCGAGCGACGCCTGTCTGCGGATGACATGCCGACCGGACGCTGGGCCCCGGTCGCCGCCGATTTGACGACCAGCCGCGCGCGGATCGCGCCGCTGATCGGCCGGCGCCAGCCCTGGCTGGCCTGGCCGTACGGCTTCGCATCCCCCGCCCTGGACAGCCTGAGCCAGTCGCTGGGCTTCCGCGGTACGGTGAGCCTGTCCCCGCGCGCCTTCGGTCCGGCGGACCGCGATCTGCATGTAGGGCGCTACACGCTGACGGCGCACACCACCATGCCGCAGATCACCGCGCTGGCTCCCTAGTCGCACCACCGCCGACAAGAGCGGCCCGCCTGCCAGGGGCAGGCGGGCCGGGGCTACGCACGCGGCTTTCCGCGCCTAGAAATCGAAATACATCGTGTACTCGTACGGGTGCGGCCGCCGGTTCATGGCGGCGATCTCGTCGCGCTTGATCGTCAGCCACCGCGAGATCAGGGCCTCGTCGAACACGGCGCCCCGCAGCAGGAACGCGTGATCATTCTCCAGCGCGTCCAGCGCGTCAGCCAGCGAGCGCGGCAGGAAGTCCGTGGGCTTCCGTTCGGTCGCGGACCCCGATTCGGGCGCGAAGCCCAACGCCACCGGGTCGACGCCCTTCTCGATGCCGTCGAGTCCCGCCAGCAGGATCGCCGAACAGCACAGGTACGGGTTGGCCGTCAGGTCGGGCGGCCGGTACTCGACGCGGCGGAAGTTCGGGTCGGACACGTAGCTGGGGATGCGGATGGCCGCGCCGCGGTTGCTCTTGCCGAACGTGCGCACCGTCGGCGCCTCGAAGCCGGGCACCAGACGCTTGTAGCTGTTGGTGCTCGGGTTGGTCAGCGCGCACAGCGCGTCCGCGTGCATCAGGATGCCGCCGATATAGCTCAACGCCTCGCGCGACAGTTCGGCGTAGCCGTCCGGATCGTGGAAGATGTTGCGCCCGTTCTTCGTCAGGAACTGGTGCAGGTGCCAGCCGCTGCCCGCGTTGTCCAGCAGCGGCTTCGGCATGAAGGTGACCTTCAGGCCGTGGCGCTCGGCCTGGTTGAACAGGATGTACTTGGACAGGACCGCGTGATCGCCCGTGGTGGCCAGATCGTCGAACCAGCCCTCGATCTCCTGCTGCCCCTGCGCGCCCACTTCGTGATGGTGGTAGCGGACCGGAATGCCGAAGTCCGCCATGCAGGCGCAGACCTCGTCGCGGAAATCGTCGTAGCGGTCGTGCGGGTTGCAGGCGTGGTAGGCGTTCTGGTAGAACGCCTCGCCACTCTGCAGGTTCAGCGCGGCGCCGTTGGTGCCGGAGGCATGATTGGCCTCGGAGAAGATGTGGAACTCGTACTCGGGACCCCACTGGGAGCGGTCGGCGATGCCCGAGTCGCGCAGAGCCTGCTCGGCGCGGCGGGCCAGATGCCGTCCATCCTGCTTGAAGGGCGTGCGCTCGGCATCGGTCAGGTGAGCCTGCGCGAACATCGTCAGCGTGGGTCGCTTGCGGAACGGATCCAGACAGGCGGTCGACAGATCGGGGATCATGACCATGTCGCTGGCTTCCACCTTCAGGAAACCGTAGCTCGACCCGTCGAAGCCGATGCCCTCGACACAGATGTCCTCGGTGAAGCGCGCCAGGGGAAGCGACAGATGGTGCAGACGCCCGGCAAGGTCGAGCATCTTCAGGTCGATGAACTCGATGCTGCGGGCTTCGGCTTCGCGCCGGACATCGAGGAAGCTCTTCTGGGTCATGTCACGCCTTTCGCGACTCGGTCGGATCGATCCGTCGCCATCGCCCGTCAAGCGACAGCCATGGCGCCCGATATCGGGGCACTGGCGCGCGAAATATAGACACCGGCCGCCGGTGCGCCAAATTAAGGACAGGGAAACGGGAGCGGGACCGCTCAGGCGCCGAGCAGATCGGCCAGGGCGGCGTCGAGTTCACCGTATTCGAAGCGGAACCCGGCCGCCCGCAGCACACTGGGCACCGCGCGCTGGCTCGACAGCACGATTTCCGCCTTGCGCCCCAGCAGCAGCTTCAGGATGAAGGCGGGCGCGGCCAGGCGCGCCGGCCGGCCGATCCGCCGGGCCAGGGCGGCGGTGAACTGGGCCTGGGTCGGGGGATCGGGCACCACGGCATTGACCGGGCCGTTGATCGCGGGGTGATCCAGGAGGAAAACAATGGCGCGGGCCAGGTCGCCCGCGTGGATCCAGGACACGTACTGACGCCCGCTGCCCAGCCTGGCGCCGAAGCCGGCGCGCGCCGGAGCCAGCAGCTTCGGCAGCATGCCGCCGGCCGGATCCAGCACCGCGCCGATGCGCAGCAGCACCACACGAACGCCCTCGCGTTCAGCTTCGCGCGCCGCGTTCTCCCATTCCACGGCCAGCCGGGCCAGGAACCCTTCGCCGGGCGCGGCGCTCTCGCCCAGCGCCCGGTCGCCCTGGTCGCCGTAGAAACCGGCGGCCGAGGCGTTGATCAGGGTCACCGGATGGTCGGCCGCGGCCACTGCCGTCACGACATTGCGGGTGCCGGCCAGGCGCGAACGGCGGATGCGGCGGGTCTTGCCGCGCGTCCACAGGCCTTCGCCCACCGACTCGCCGGCCAGATTGATGACGGCGTCGGCCAGGCGCGCCTGGTCCTGCCACGGCCCGCCCTGCCCGGGGTCGCCTTCGCAGACCTCGACGCCCTCCGGCAGGCGCTCCCGCGCGGTCACCGGATTGCGCGTCAGGCACACGACCTGGTCGCCGCGTGCGGCCAGCAGACCGACGACGCGCCTACCTACCAGCCCTGTTCCCCCGGTCACGAAGATCCGCATGCCCGCATCCCTTCTGCAGCAAAGGTCGCCCCGGCGACCGGCCCCGCACGATACGTCAATGGCCCGGCACTGTCCACCCGGCGGTTGCCGGGCGGCCTGGCGGGGGCGATAATGGGCGAAAGTCCGCCAACGTTCCGGGAGATGACGATGCAGTACGACAATTTCGATTGTGAGGTCGCCGACGGCTGCGCGACCGTCCGCCTGATCGGACCCGGCACGCCCGACCTGGGCGCGCTGTGCGACGAGTTCATCGACCTGATGCTGCGTCTGCAGGAAGACCGCGCCGCCCGCGTGATCCTGATCACGGACGGCGACCATGCCTTCGACCTTCAGCGCGACCTGGAAGGGTTGGCCGGCTGCCGCGGCCAGGGCGGCAGCCACGGCGGCGGCTTCGAACTGCTGGCGGCCGGCGACGAGATCGCGCGCAAGATCGTCACCTTGACCTCGGAGTGTCCCAAGCCCGTGGTCACGGCCACCCGCGGCGAAATCCGCAATCTGGGGATGGGCCTGTTCCTGGCCGCGGACATCCGCGTGGCCAGCGAGTCGGCCACGTTCACGGCGCCCGACATGTCCAGCGGGCTGGTCGCGGGCTGGGGCCTGAATCTGATCCTGCCGCGCCTGCTGGGGCCCGGCCGCGCGCTGGAGTTCCTCTGGTCCTGCCGCACGGTGACGGCGCCGGAGGCGCTCCGGATGGGACTGGTCGACCGCCTGCTGCCGGACGACCAGTGGGAGCAGGAGCTGTTCGAACTGACGCGGCGGCTCAGCCAGATCCCCCAGCCTGCCGTGCATCTGACCAAGCTGGCGGTGCAGCAGGCGTCGGTGCTGGACCTGACCTCGATGCTGGCGCTCGAATGGGAATCGCAGCAGCAGTGCTGGGACTCGGACGAGACCAGCGAAGGTCTGCGCGCCTGGCGGGAAGGGCGCGTTCCGAGCCTGGAAGCGGCGACCGGGCGGGACGAGAACGACGATTAGGATGGCCGACGGAACGACGGCGCCCGGATGGCGGGCATCGGCGAGCCGTCCGCCGCCACACACATGAACAGGGGCCCGGGCGTGATGCCCGGGCCCCTGTTCATTCTGCCAGAGCTGGAACCGGACTACCGGAACAGGCTCTTGACGCCGCCGAAGCTGGTGGTCTCTTCGCTGACCACGCAGCCGCCGTTGATGGTCATGATCGGCGCGCCGGGCTCGCCGATCGGGTACAGCTCAAACGGCACATCCAGGCTGTTGATGTAGGCCGGGGCCCGGTAGGGCAGCAGGTGGAAGAACACGCCCGCAGCCTTGACGCCGGCGGGGTTGATGTTCTGAACCATGAGCGACACGTCCGCGGCCACGTAGGTGCCGCCGGTCACGGGCGCCGGGGCAGCCAGACCGACCATCGCTTCACCGGCGCGGGGGGACGCCATGATGTGCTGGCCACGCGGCGTGAAGCTCAGCAAAAGAACGTTTTCGTAGCTGAGGGCGATTTCCCAGGCGCTGATGTCGGTGGCGGTCATCTGGGTGAAGACCAGATAGGCCGGGATCGGCGTGAAGATCGCCGAGGTGATGCAATTCTCGGTGCCGGCTTCATCCGAATAGATGCCGACGTTGTTCGATGAGTAGTCGATAGCCATAGCGCTGCCAGCGAAGGCAGTCAGGGTGAGCGCGAGGACGAGAGCCAGCTTCTTCATTTTGTCGCTCCTTGGAGGTGATGACAGTGAACAGGGGGCTTCACGCTGCAAGGGGAGGTTCCACCGGGATCCTGACCCCGGGAACGAGTCACCTTTGTATGGGATTATAGCACGCCCAAATATCCAATGCACAAGAAATATATCTGCGAAGGCGGTTGATTCGCCAAAGGATCACTGAAACATGATAATACCATATCGGTATTGTTGATCCTGTGATCAAACGCAAGGTTACCCGCGCGACCGGTGATCATCCCGCCCCGGCGAAGGAACGCGCTCGCGGGACGACGGGCACAAGTGGTATGGTGCGCAGCGCACCATTGAAACAACCCCCAACCACGGAGGAACCTGAACAGATGAAACAACTTACCACAACCTCTCTGTGTCTGGCGCTCCTGGTTCTGGCCGGCGGTGCGGCCGCCGCCACGCGCGACCACGACCTGCAGCCGGAAGACACCTTCTCGCTGACCGCGCTCGACAATCTCGCCGTGGCGCCCGACGGCGCCGCCGTGGCCTACACCGAGACCCGCTGGGGCGAAGGAAAAACGGGCCGCGCCACGGATCTGTGGGTCACGGCGACCGCCGGCGGCACGCCCCGCCGGCTGACCTTCGATGGCTTCGGCGGTTCGGGATGCACGTGGTCACCGGACGGCCGCTGGCTGTACTTCCTGGGCCGCGACAAGGCCGGACGCGACACGCCGCCCCGCGACGGCAGCGCGCAGGTCTGGCGCCTGTCGCCCGAAGGCGGGACGCCGGTCGCCGTCACCCGTTCGGCCGAACCGGTCGAGGCCTTCGAACTGTCGCCCGACGGACAGTCCATCTACTACGCCGTCGGGAAGGATCAAACCGACGAGGCGTGGAGCGAACTGCTGAAGAAGTACGACGATCTGCACTACGGCCACGGCGTGACCGAACTGACCGAGGTGCGGCGGCTGGATCTGGCCACTTGGCGCGAAGACACGGCCTTCGGCGCCGCACGCGTGATCGGCGAAATGGCGCTGTCGCCCGACGGCCGTCGCCTGGCGATGATCACGACTTCGGACAACGAACTGATCTTCAAGGAAGGCTGGTCGCGGGTCGATGTGCTGGACCTGGCCAGCGGCGCGGTGACCGAACTGACCGACCAGACCTGGCGCGACGGCCACAAGTCGCCCTACGGATGGATCGATGACCTGGCCTGGTCCGCGGACGGGCGCGCGCTCGCCTTCGCCATCGCCTACGACGGCTTCGCCTCCGATATCTGGGTGGCCGAAGAGCGCGACGGCGGCTGGCCGCTCCAGAAGATCGTCCGGCCGGACCCGCTGCACTACGACGGCGGCCTGACCTGGCGCGGCCCGGGCCGCACGCTCTGCTACCGCGGCGAGACGATGGCGCGCGTGCACGTCGTGGCGATCGAGAATGTCGCCGGCGGCACGCAGGGGCGCACAGCGGAGCTGACGAAAGGCGACCTGGTCGTCGCGGGCTTCGGCTTCGACCGCAAGGGCGCGGCGCTGGCGGCCATCTGGGAAACCACGACCGACGCCAACGACGTTTACCTGGTGTCGGCCCCGGACAAGCACCGCCGCCTGACGCGCGTGAATCCGCAGGTCGATTCCTGGAAGCTGCCGCAGATCAGCCATGTCAGCTGGACGGGCGAAGGCGGCAGGACGTGCTGGGGCATCCTCGAACTGCCGGCCGGCTACCAGCCCGGCAGCGGGCCGCTGCCGGCCATCATCGATCTGCACGGCGGGCCCACCGCCTCCACGCGCATCGGCTTGCGCGTGTGGATGTACGGGCGTGGCCTGATGCCCGCGCGCGGCTATGCGCTGCTCAGCCCGAACTACCGCGGTTCGACGGGCTACGGCGATGCCTTCCTGGAGGAACTGGTCGGGCGTGAGAACGACATCGAGGTCAAGGACATCACCGCCGGCGTCCGGTGGCTGATCGACCAGGGCCTCGCCGATCCGGCGAAGCTGGGCGTGATGGGCTGGAGCAACGGCGGCTACCTGACCAACTGCCTGATCGCGGCCGAGCCCGACATGTTCGCCGCCGCCAGCAGCGGCGCCGGCGTGCTGGACATGGTGATCCAGTGGGGCACCGAGGACACGCCCGGCCACGTCATCAACTTCGTGGGCGGACTGCCCTGGCAGCAGGCGGAGGCATACCGGAAGGCCTCGCCCCTGTACGCGCTGGATCGCGTGAAGACGCCGACTTTGATCCACGTCGGCGGCGCCGACCCGCGGGTCCCGGTGGCCCACAGCCGCGCGCTCTACCGCGCGCTGCAGCACTACCTGAAGGTGCCGACGCAGCTGGTGGAATACCCGGGCGAACCCCACGGCCTGACCACGCGGCACAACCGCATGGCCAAGATGGAATGGGATCTGGCCTGGTTCGACAAGTACCTGCTGGGGAAGTGAGCGAACTCTCCCCTCGCGCGATCTAGCCGATGGCGGCGCTGGCCGCGGCTGCGAGACGATCGCAGGCCGCGGCCAGTGTCGTCCGCGGGCAGCCGAAATTCAGGCGCAGGTAGCCGGGCGCGCCGAAGTCGCGGCCGTCGCTCAGCCCCAGACCGTGACCCAGGACGTGGGCGGCCGGATCGGCCACCGGCCAGCCGCGCACGTCGATCCACGCCAGGTAGGTCGCCTCGACCGGCGCCATGGTCAACGGCGGCATCGTCGCCAGTCGCCCGGCCAGGTAGTCGCGGTTCGCGCGCAGATAGGCCCGCAGCGCCGTGAGCCAAGGTCCTCCCTGCTCCCACGCCGCCTTCGCCGCGACCAGGCCCAGCACGTTGACGTGGGGCACGATCCCGGCCATCGCCCTCGTGAAGCGGGCGCGGAGCGCCGGGTCGCTGATGACGGCCACCGCACAGCCCAGGCCCGGTACATTGAAGGTCTTGCTGGGGGCCAGCAGCGTGATCGTGCGCGCGGCCGTTTCCGGCGACAGCGAGGCCAGAGGGATGTGGGGCCGGTCGGGCTCCAGCAGCAGCTCGCTGTGGATCTCGTCGCTGCAGATCACCAGGTCGTGGCGCTCGGCGAACGCGGCCAGGTCCAGCAGCTCGTCGCGCCGCCACGCGCGTCCCACCGGGTTGTGCGGATGGCAGAGCAGCAGCAGACGCGTGCGCGCGTCGGTCGCCGCGCCCAGCGCGTCAAGGTCCGGACGCCAGCCGGACAGGTTGTCGCCGCCGAGCGGCGCCGCGCGCATTTCGCGTTCGGCCAGGCCGGGCACGCGCAGGAACGGCCCGTAGACCGGGGGCGTCACCAGGACGCCGTCGCCCCGCTCGCCCACGGCGCGGCAGGCGACGGTCAGCCCGCAGACCAGCCCCGGCAGCCAGACCAGCCAGTCGGGTTCCACCTTCCAGCCGCACGACCGCGCCAGCGCCCCGCACAGCGTTTCGCCCAGTTCCCGGTCCGGCATCGCATAGCCGTAGACACCGTGCTCGACGCGCCGGCGCAGCGCCGCCACGACCGGCGGCGGCGCCGCGAAATCCATGTCCGCCACCCACAGCGGCAGCACGTCGCGATCCTGCCAGCGCTGCCACTTCTCGCTGTCGGTGCCGCGGCGTTCGATGGGCCGATCGAAATCGATGGTCTCGCTCATGCGCGGCCCAACTCCCGGAGGAAGGACGAGACCTGCGCAATCGCCGTCGGCACGTCGCCGGCGAGCGACCAGCGACCCTGTGCCGCGCACTGGTCCAGGAACGCCGCTCCCGGATCGAAGTCCAGCAGCACCACCGGCCGGCCGAAACGCAGCGCCAGCGCGATCTCGCTGAGCGTGCCGCCGGTGCCGCGGCAGGCCACCACCACATCGCTGGCCAGGATGTTGACGACGTTGCGCGCCGCGCCCATCCCGGTGGGGATCACCAGGTCCAGGCCCTCGGCCGCGTCATCGCGGTCGTCACCGTAGAGAATGCCGAGGGTCAGGCCTCCACCTGCGTGCGCGCCGGCGACCGAGGCCTGCATCACGCCGCCCGGACGGCCGCCCGACAGCAGCACCCAGCCCTGTTCGGCGATCGCCTTTCCGGCGGCGAACGCCACGGCGGCGGTCGCCTCGTCGGCTTCGGTCCCGCCCATCACTCCGACCACGGTCCTGCGCATAACGCCCCCTGGGATCGATTTCAGGCGACCGCACGCGGCGCCTCACGATGTGGAAGGGCACACGATCGCAACGGCCGGCGATCCGGGCAAGGGATTCGACAATGGGTGGGGCAAGTGATTCGAGGTCCGCGCTGATTCCGGCCGGAAGCCGCCGCTCACGCCGGCTGCAGCGCCAGCAATTGTTCGATGTCCGTCCGCGTGAAAACCGCCGGCACCGTGGGCAGATGTTCGGCGCCGCGGGGCGTGTGAACACCCTGGTCCATCATCAGCGCCGCGTTGACCGAGGCGTCCCTCAGGAACGGCAGGAGCTGGTCCAGCTGCTGGCGCGAGAGGCATTGCGTATCCAACAGCGCCAGTTCGACGTCCTGGGTGCCCGGCTCCTGGTTGAAGAACGGCTGCATGGGGCAGATGCGGTGGCCGAGCTGCGTCAACACCAGTTCGGCCCACTCACGGCGGTCGTCCTCGGTGGTGATGACCACGCACAGGGCGCTCTGGCCACCCTTGCCGGCGACCTCGAGCCCCAGGTCCGGCAGCGCCAGTTGCATAAATTCGGCGGTGTCGACGATCTTCTGCTGCATGCCCTCGAGGGCGGCGCGCAGGCGGTCGGGGCTGGAGCAGTGCGCGTTGATGAGCGCGCGCAGGTCGGCCTCGCTGGGTGTCGGCTCCGAGGGACGGGCCCACACCGTGGCCAGCACGTCGGCCAGGGCCACCAGGCCGGTCAGCGGTTCCGCGCCGTCGGTCGCCCGCGCGATGTCGTGGTGGTGGCGGGCGGCGTTCCCGAAGGCCTCCGGCAGTTCCCAGAACTGCAGCAGTCCCTGCCCGACCTGGGCGTGGGTCATGCCGATGGCTTCGGCTTCGACAACTTCCCGCTCGCGGGTGTGGTCCTCGAGGATGGGTGCGTAGATGTCCGGAACCGCGGCGGCCAGCACGTAGGCGCCGATGTCGTGCATCAGGCCGGCGAGGAACGCCTCCTCCGGATCGATGCGTCGCGTGCCGTACAGGGCCAGCGACTGCGCCGCGGCACCCGTGGCCAGCGCGTGGGCCCAGAAGGCGCGCATGTCGACCGCCGTGTTCATCGAGCGCATCATCTCGACCGAACCGAAGCCCAGCGCGAGATTGCGCACGCCGGTGAAGCCCAGCACCGTGACCGCGCGGGTGATGGTGGTGACCTCGCGCGGCACGCCGTAGAACGACGAGTTGACCAGCTTGAGCACCTTGCCGGCCAGCGCCTGGTCGCTGGACAGGACCCTGGCCACGTCGGCGGACGAGGCGTTCTCGTCGCCCAACGTCGTCAAAAGTTGACGCGTGACCGCCGGCAACGGCGGCAGGTTCCGCATGACGGACATGATCCGGGCTTTGACGCGGTCCACGCTCACGTTGACCAGGCTCCCTGACGTACGCGACACCGAACCGGCCCCGGGCCGGCGCTTCGACTCAAGCTCAAGCATCGGATCAGCAAGGGGTTCCTTGAGTTCTCGTTTTCGGAACGCCCCCAGCGACCGGATTCGGCGCCCCTCAGCCCTTTTCCGGGTCCGACCGCGGACGGGTCCCGCGCCGCAGAAGGGGGCCGAAGCGGTCGGCCACCTGGTCCAGGACCCGGTCCACCTGCTGGTTCCGCTCACGGCCGGGTTCCCCGAACAGCGAGCCCTGCCCCGGCTCATGGCCGTGCACCAGGTTCGCCGCGGTGACGCCCAGCAGCCGCAACGGACGCCGGCCCCGACCCAGCTTGCGCTCGAGCAGTTCACGTGCCGCGTCGCGGATCTCGACGCCGCCGTCGGTCGCCGCCGGCAGGGTCAGCGAACGCGTCAGCGTGGTGAAATCGGGATAGCGGGCCTTCAGCACGACCGTGCGGGTCCGCAGATCATCGGCCCGCAGTCGACGCGCCACCTTGTCGGCCAGCTCGTCGCAGATGGCGCGCAGCTGGGCGGCGTCACCGATGTCCTCGGCGAACGTGACCTCGTTGCCGACCGATTTCGCTTCGTGGGCCGGCACCATCGGACGATCGTCGCGACCGGCCGCCAGTTCGATCAGGTGACGCACGTGCGGCCCGAACTTCTGTTCGAGACCGGCGGGATCGCCCTGCAGCAGATCGCCGATGCGGGTCAGACCGGCAGAGCGGAACTGCTCGGAGGCGACGCGGCCGACGCCCCACAGCCGCTCGATGGGAAGATCGGCGATGCGTTCGCGGCCGCTTCCCGGCTCGATGACGACCAGACCGTCGGGCTTCTCCAGATCGGACGCCAGCTTGGCGAGGAACTTGTTGGCGGCGACGCCGACCGAGGCCGTCAGACCGAGTTCGGCGCGCACGCGCCGCTTGATGTCCGCGGCGATCTCCGGCGGCGAACCCAGCAGACGGCGGCACCCGCTCACGTCCAGGAAGGCTTCGTCGATCGACAACGGCTCGACCAGCGGGGTGGTGCCGCGCAGCAGGGCCATCAGCGCGCGCGAGACCTCGCAATAGCGGTCGATACGCGGGCGCAGGAACACTCCCTCCGGACACAGCTGCCGGGCCCGGGCGGCGCTCATGGCGCTGCGCACGCCGAACCGGCGTGCCTCGTAGCTGGCCGCCGCCACAACGCCGCGGCCCTCGGGCGTGCCGCCGACGATGACCGGCCGTCCCCGCAGCGCGGGCTCGTCCAGCGTTTCGACCGACGCGTAGAAGGCGTCCATGTCCACGTGCAGGATGGCGCGGTCGTGGCCGCAGTCCCAGGCGGGCATCGTCACTGGGGTCTCCCGGCGCCAGAGGGTCGGCGGCAACCCGGAGCGGGCGCCGCCGGGAGAAAATATCGCGAAAACAGACGGCGATCAAGGCCGCCGCCCCGGCGCGGTTCCGAACGCCGACGGCCGATACCCGCACGACCGGCCGCAATTGACACCCTGCGGTCAACCGCCTAACCTCTTGTGATGTCGGCCGGGCCGGCGGCGCGGGATGTCCCCGGGCCGTGGCGGCCTGCCGCGGGAGCGCCGGAGCATGGTGACGGTCCGTCCAGGCAACGAGCGGGGCCATGTGAACCACGGGTGGCTCGACACCCGGCATACCTTCTCGTTCGGGGACTACCACGACCCCGCGCACATGGGCTTCGGTCCGCTGCGCGCGATCAACGAGGACATCATCGCCCCCGGCGGCGGCTTCGGGAACCATCCGCACCACGACATGGAGATCGTCACCTGGGTGCTCGAGGGCGAACTCGCGCACAGCGACAGCCTGGGCCACGAATCGATCATCCGGCGGGGCCTGCTGCAGCGCATGAGCGCCGGCACGGGCATCGAGCACTGCGAAGCCAATGCCTCGGAACACCTGCCGGTGCGACTGGTCCAGATCTGGATGCGTCCGGACCGCCCGGGCCACCGCCCCGAATACGAGCAGCGCCATCTGCCCCTGCCCGAGCGCAGGAACCGGCTGCGGCAGGCCGTGTCCGGCGACGGCGCCGACGGCTCGCTGCGCTGGCACCAGGACGCCCGCCTGTGGGTGGCCGAACTGGGCGCCGACGTGACGGTCGAACACGCGCTGGCGCCCGGTCGCCGCGCCTGGATCCAGGTCACCGGTGGACGCGTCGCGGTCAATGCCGTCGGACTCTGCGCGGGCGACGGCGCCGCCATCGAGGACGTCACGCGCATCGACCTGGCGGCCGACGGCGAGTGCGCCTTACTTCTGTTCGATCTGCCCTGATTCGATCCGCCCGGGTGGCGTGACGGCTTCTTCTGCCGGCCCACGACCCGTGACGGCCGGCGACCGGTGTCGACCGGCAAGGATGGCACGCGATCTTATGTGCGGCCGCATCGTCCTGAGTTCCGCCCCCCATGTTCTGGCCGAGACGTTCTATCTGGACGTCGTGCCCGATCTGGCCCCGCGCTGGAACATATCGCCGGGACAGGACGTGGCTGCGGTGGTTCCCAATCCCGGCAGCCCGGGCAACCTGGTGCGGATGCTGCGCTGGGGCCTGGTGCCGCCCTGGGACCGGGGAGCGGGCGGCAGCCCGCAACTGATCAACGCCCGCAGTGAAACGGTGCTGGACAAGGCCGCTTTCCGCGACGCCTTCCGGAATCGGCGCTGTCTGGTGCCCGCCGACGGCTTCTACGAATGGCAGAAACGCGACGCCGGCAACCAGCCGTTCCATTTCCGCGCGCGCGACAGCCGCCCCCTGGCGCTGGCCGGACTTTGGGAGCCGCGCGAGCAGCCCGGAGAGCGGCGCTTCGAGACCTGCGCGATCATGACGACCGCCGCCAATGCCGTCGTGCGACCGGTGCACCATCGCATGCCGGTGATCCTGCCGCCGTCGGTCTGGAAGTTGTGGCTTGGCGCGCCGCCCGAAGAGGCGGAGAATCTCCTGGACCTGCTGCAGCCGGCCGGGAACGATCTGCTGCTGTCGCATCCGGTGACGCCGCGCGTCGGCAGTCCCGCCTTCGACGGCCCCGAATGCGTCGTTCCGGTCGAGGACGAGCGGCGCGGCCAGTACAACCTGTTCGGCTGAACCCAGCCCTGAAAGCGGCCATGTCTCCACACGATCTTCCCGCGCCCGCCACCGCCGGACCGCGCCTCTATCTGGACAGCGCCGATACCGCGGCCTGGGAGCGGCTGCTGCCGACGGGCATCTTCCACGGCGTGACCACCAATCCCCTGCTGCTCGAACGGGCGGGCGTGCCGTGCGAAACAGGCAGGCTGGCGCAGCTGGCGGAACGCGCAGCGTCGCTGGGCATGCGCGAGATCCATCTGCAGACCTGGGGTGACGACGAAGATGCCATGGTGGACACCGGCCGGCGGATCGCCGACGCGGCGAGGAACGCGGCGACAGGCGCGCTGACGGTGCTGCTGAAGGTGCCCGCCACGGCGGACGGATTCCGCGCAGCGGCCCGGCTGCGCGCGGACGGCCAGGCGATCACCTTCACGGCGGTGTACAACCCGGCGCAGTTGCTGGCGTCCGCGGCCGCCGGCGCGGCGTATGCGGCGCCCTATCTGGGCCGGCTGGAAGATGCGGGCAGAGATGGACGCGATGCCGTCCTGGCCATGCACGCGATCCTGCGCGCCACCGGCGCCGGGACGCGCCTGCTGGTGGCCAGCCTGCGCGGTGCCGACCGCCTCGTGGAACTGGCCCGGCTGGGACTGGACACGTTCACCTTCGGTCCCGCGGTGGCCGACGCCCTGTTGCGGGACGACCTGACCGAAGCGGCGGCGGCGGAATTCGCGCGCGCCGCCCGCGGTCGTTGACCGCTCAGCGCAGATAGTCCCCCAGCAGCCCGGCCAGCAGATCCGGCACAAGGCGCATCTTCTCCGGCGTCAGCACGTAGGCGATCCTCAGTTGCGTTCGGCCGGGGTTCGGCCGGCCCGCCGGCACGCTGTAGAAGCCGGCCATCGGCGCGGTCAACAGCGTCAGCGCGCGACCATCCACGTCGCGCCGCCCCTGACGCGCGCACCAGCGCACGAACTCCACCCCGTCGAACGTCTCCGGCACCACCGCCCGCAGATCCACCACCGAATAGATGGCCGCATCCGGACTCGAGACGATCGCTCCGGGAATCAGCGCGCGCGTGCGCGTGGTGAAATCCTTCAGCATCGCCCCGTAGTAGTTCCGCTGCCGCGAGAACCAGTCCTGCAGTTCGGCATGCGGCGTGTGCGCGAGGGCACCGAAGATGTGCTGGCCGATCGCGTTCGAGCAGAGGCTGGCCGTGTTCTCGGCCACGGCGCGCTGATGGAACTCGGGGCTGTCGGTGATCAGGGCGCCGATGCGCAGGCCGCAGGCGTTCCAGACCTTCGAGGTGGTCTCGATGCTGATCCTTCGACCCGTGAGGCCCGGCACCCGGCTGTCGTCAAGACCCCACAAGCTGACAGGTGGGCCCGCGCGGTAATAGAGTTCGCGGTAGGCCTCGTCCGAAATGAGCCAGGCGTCGTGCGCGACGCAGAGCCGGGCCAGTTCCGCCAGCGCCTCGAAATCGTACAGGTGGCCGGTCGGATTGTCATAGGGGATGACCACGACGGCGCCCGGCTTCTCGGTCGCCATCACGCGCTCGATCTCTCCGGTCGACGGCAGCGAGAAGCGGCCGTCGTCACCCATGGTGCGGGTGATCGAGACGGTGCGCCGCCCGAGCCGCTCCGCAAATGCCTTGTAGTTCGTGTAGGCGGCGTCGATCAGCAGCAGCGGCCGCTCGTCCGATCCGGCCGGTCCGCAACAGCCCACGATGACGAGTTCCATCGCCTGGCTGCCGCCGTCGGTGATCTGGCTGCACAGTCCGGCGGTCGAAAAGCCGCTGGCGGCGATCACGTTCAGGAAGGCGGCGTTCGTCTCGGCCAGGCCGACGGTCGCGGTGTAGCCGACCACGCCCTGCGCGAACGGCGACCCCGCGCCGCCCAGCGTGCGCAGACGCTCCTGCATGGCCGGGTGCATGGGCAACGAGACGTTGCCGATGGCCGCGTTCAGCGCCTCCACCCCGTCGGTGCGGGCGGCGAATTCGATCTGGGCCATGCGGATGACCGAGGGCTTGCGGGCGGCAAAATGGGCGGACAGCGTCGGGCCGGGCATGC
>JFJP01011123.1_pt1 | contig 24370 bp, 14 predicted proteins | sample 431651 | NCBI WGS metagenome assembly JFJP01 (sample SAMN02602958, study PRJNA72255) | Microbial mat metagenome, whole genome shotgun sequencing project. | biome: fresh water; feature: sink hole; material: water; isolation source: purple microbial (photo- and chemosynthetic) mats found in...
GCCTCCCGCGCTGCCGGCGCTCAGGGCGTCCATCAACTCCACCGCGCGCTCCTCGGTCAGGTGCGCCCGTTCACGAACGGCCGTCGGCGCGTTCTTGTGGCTGATGCTGCGAACGTGCAGTGTCGTCGCGCCGGTCATCGATCCTCCCGGCTCGCCATGGCCAGCGGGTCGTGTGACGGGGTGGCGAGCATCGATTCGTCCAGCGTCGGGAACTTGTGGAACGTCGGGAAGAAATGGTGCATCGCGCCCATGCCCAGGATGACGGCCACGAACGCCGCCACGGCCATGATGTTCATGCGGCGGCCGCGCCAGCCGAAGAACCGGTGGCCGATGAGCCCCGCGGTGTAGGCCAGGAAGATGACCCACGAGAGCAGGATCTTGGGATCCCACGGCGTCAGGGCCTGCGCCACATCGGGGGCCAGGCGATCGGCCAGGTCGTACATCCACAGGTGGCCCAGCGCCAGCGCCAGGAACATCAGCGGCACGCCCATCTCCACCGCGACGACGCTCATTCGTTCGAGCGTCTCGAGCGCGGGCAGACGCCGGAACAGAAGCCCGAACCGCCGCCGCATCAACTGGCGCGCCAGGACCAGGTAGAGGACGGCGTAGAGGAAGCTCAGGCTCAGGGCCGTGTAGGCCAGCAGCACCAGCACGGCATGGCCGGCGAAGCCGGGGTCCTTCAGCAGCGGGCTGGTCGCCGCGGCGCCCGGTCCGGCCAGGCTGGCCAGCAGCATCAGCGCGGCGGCGGCGCCGGTGGTCAGGAAGCCGGTGCCCTTGGCGCGGAACCGCCGCTCGACCACCAGATAGGTGCCCAGGATGGCCAGGGCCAGGGCGCCCAGGAACTCGGATTGCGTGCCCATCGGCAGCCGCTGCAGACCGACCGCGCGCACGGCCATCACGGTCATGTGCAGCAGCACGACGGCCGCCGCCAGCCGTGAACAGGTGCGCCGGGCCCGCGGGTCGTCCGTATAGAACAGCCACAGGTAGTCGGCCCATGCGGCCAGATAGCCGATCGGCAACAGGATGGTGAACAAGGTCAACAGCGAGTTCATGGCGCCACCTCCGCCTGGGCCGGCCGCGCGCCCGTCAGCGCGGTCAGGACCTTATCGGCGAGGATCTCGGTTTCCTTGACGCAGGCGTTCACGGCGATGCCCCGGTAGGCGCTGCCGAGAAAGTACAGCGAGCCGTGGCGGGCCGCGGCCTCGTCGATGGCCTTCAGGCGGGCCAGGTGCCCGGGCACGTACTGGGCGATGGCGCGCCGGTGGCGGATGATGTTCACCAGCGCGGGTTCGCCGCGCAGGCCCATCAGTCCGCGCAGGTCCTTCAGCACCAGATCCACCAGCGCCGCGTCGTCCAGGTCCATCACCGCGGGATTGCCCGCGCCGCCGGCCATGCAGCGCAGCAGCACGTGGCCGTCGGGCGCCAGCCCGGGGAAGATGCTGCTGCTCCAGAGCGCGCCCAGCAGGTTCCGCTTCTCGCGGCCGGGCACCAGCATGCCGAAGCCGTTCAGGTCGTGGGACACGTTCTTCCGCGCGTAGCCCAGGGCGATGACCGCCATCGGCGCGTAGGGGATGGCGGCCAGATCGCGCGAGAGCGCCGGGTCCAGCTCCGCCGTGTGGCGGGCCGCGGCGTGCGCCGGGGCGGCGTCGAGCACCGCCGTGAACCCGTCGCGGGATCCGCCGGGCCAGGACACGCTCCAGAGGCCGTCACCGCGCGCGATCGTGTTCACGTCGGCGCCGCGCACCACCTCGCTGTCGGGATCGGATTCAAGGGCGGCGGCCAGCGCATCGACCAGGACGGCCATGCCGCCGTCGAACGAGTGCAGGACGCCGGTCGGTCCGGCGTCGGTGCGACGGCCCTTGCGCCGCTTGGCGCGGCCCAGGGCGATCATGGCGCGGAACAGGCCGCCATGGTCGCGCTCCAGTTCCACCATGCGCGGGAAGGCGGCGGCCAGGCTCAACTGCTTCGCTTCGCCCCCGAACACGCCCTTGACCATGGGATCGAGCATCACGTCGGCGAATTCCCGGCCCAGCCGTCGTTCGCCGAAGCGGTCGATGGTCTCGTCGGTGGCGGGGTCGACGGCCGCGCGGCCCAGGTCCTTCCGCGGCGGCACCAGCAGTTCGCGGGCCATGCGCAGCTTGCCGCGCGGGCTCAGCAGTTTCGAGGACAGGAACGCCTTCGGCGACAGCGGGATCTCTTCCAGACAGCCGTTCACCAGCAGGAAACGCCGGCGCGCGGCGTCGCTGCTGCGCACCAGTCGTGGCCGCAGACCCAGACGATCGACCAGGCGCAGCGTCGCCGGCTCGTTGTCGAGGAAGCCGTTGGGGCCCCACTCGAACTGCCAGCCGTCCTGCGTCAGCGTGCGCAGGTTGCCGCCGGTCTGCGTGTCCTTCTCGAACACCGTCACCTTCAGCGGCGTACCCTGGGCGCGCGCGCGGTCGCGCAGCGCGAGGGCGGCCGCCAGGCCGGCCACGCCGCCGCCGATCACCGCCACGCGCACATTCGCACCGGGTCCGCTCTTCAGGCCTTCCCCGTCACGCACCGCCACCCCCCTGTCCGAACACCGTGGCCTTCAGATGATCCGCCAGCGAGTCCAGCCACACCGCGTCGTCATTCAGCGCCGCGCCCCGCGCGAACGCGTGCAGGCCCGCCTTCTCGGCGGTCTCCTTCAGTTCCAGATCCAGCTCCAGCAGCGTCTCGATGTGCTCGCAGGTGAAGCTCACCGGCTGCACGAACAGTCGCTGACAGCCGGCGGCCGCCAGCTTCTTCGTCTCCGCTTCGACGTTCGGCTCGAGCCAGCGGATCGGGCCGACGCGGCTCTGGAAGGTCAGCACGGGTTCCTGCCCGCCGGCCTTCAACAGCGCCTGCCAGTGGCCGTAGCCGGCTTGCGCCACCGCGGCGGTCACGCGCGCGTGCACGGCCGCGACCGTGGCCCGCGTGCGCACTTCGTAGCAATCGCCCCGCTGGATGAACGAATAGGGCAGCGAGTGGGCCACGTAGATCAGCGCCGAATCGCCCGGCGATTGTCCGGCCGCCGCCCAGGCGCACAACTGCGCCGCCGCGGGCGCCGCCAGCGCGTCCAGAAAGCCGGGGAGCAGATGCCAGTCGGCCACCGCGTGCACCGGCGCGGCCGGCGCCAGTCGCCGCAGCGAGGCGAGCACGTAGTCGAGCGTGCTGCCGTTGGTCGCGGCCGAGAACTGCGGGTACATCGGCACGATCAGGAACTGCTCGGCGCCGTCTTTCAGCAGTCGCGCGACCGTCTCGTCCGGAAACGGACGCCAATAGCGCATGGCGATGTCCGGCTCGACGGCCAGGCCGCTCCTGTTCAACCGTTCGGCCAGCAGCTTTCCCTGCAGCCGGGTGGTGCCCAGCTGCGGCGTGACCGAATCGGGGCTGACGATGGCGTACCGTTTGCGCACCCCCGGCGACCGCCGCTTGGCGATGGCCCAGCCCAGCACGGGCGCCAGCAGCGGCGGCACCGGGAAGATCTGCGGATCGCGGAACAGATTGCGCAGGAACGGCTCCACGGCGTCGGGGCCGTCGGGTCCGCCCATGCCGCACAGGATCAAACCCGTGCGGCGCGCCGGGTCGAGCCGCGGCGTGGGGTAGGAGTCGACGCGACCGGCGAGCGAAGACCGCGCAGAGGCCATTTTACACGGTCCTCGAGAACAGCGGCTTGTCGCCGGCGCCGCCCAGGTAGGCATCGAAGATCATGGCCACGTTGCGCACGAAGTAGCGGCCCTTGTCGGTGATCCGCAGTCCGTTCGCGTCGGCTTCGACCAGCCCGTCCTCGATCAGCGGCGGCAGCGCGGCCAGTTCCCCGGCCAGCAGCTTGTCGGCCGGGGCGCCGAACGCGGCCTCGGTCAGCTTCCAGGGCAGTTCCAGGTTGCACATCAGGTTCAGGATGACCAGCCGCCGCATGCGGTCGTCGTCCGACAGCTTGTGGCCCTTGACCACCGGCAACCGGCCGGCGTCCACCGCCGTCGTCCACGGCTCCAGTTCGGCGTCGTTCTGGACGAACCGGTCGCAGACGTCGCCGATGCCGCTCATGCCGAAGGCCAGCATGTGCGGGGCCGGCTTGGTGGCGTAGCCCATGAAGTTGCGGTGCAGCGCGCGGTCACGAAGCGCGGCCGACAGCTCGTCATTTCGTTTGGCAAAGTGGTCGATGCCGATCCAGGTGTAGTCCGCGTCCTTGAACATGTCGACCGTCAGCATGAACAGCGCGAACTTGTCGAAGCCGGCCAGCATCTGGGTGGTGTCGACCTTGTTCTGCAGCGGCCGCACCCAGGGCACGTGCGCGTAGCTGAAGCAGGCGACGCGGTCCGGCTGCAGCGCGATGATCTCGCCCAGGGTCCGCGTGAACGACTCGCGCGTCTGCCCGGGAAGCCCGTAGACCAGGTCCACGTTCACGCCGGGGAAGCCGGCCTCGCGGCAGCTCTGGTACACGTTCAGCGTGCGCTCGCGGCCCTGGCGGCGGCCGATGGCCACCTGCACCGACTCCTCGAAGTCCTGCACGCCCAGGCTGATGCGGTTGAAGCCGGCCGCGCGCAGGGAATGCACCTGTTCCGGCGTGGCGATGCGCGGGTCGATCTCCAGCGAAACCTCGGCGTCGGGCGCCAGGTCGAACGCGCCGCGGAACATGGCCAGGGCGCGGTTCACTTCCGTTTCGGACAGGTAGTTCGGCGTGCCGCCGCCCCAGTGGAACTGCACCACGCGGCGGTTCGTGCCGATGAGGGCCGTGACCATCGCCAGTTCCTTCTCGACGCTGTCCAGATACACCTCGACGGCGTTCTTCTCGCGCGAGACCAGCGCGTTGCAGCCGCAGTAGAAGCAGTGCTTGGCGCAGAACGGCAGGTGCAGGTAGATGGCCAGTTCGTCGCCGGGCTTGTCGGCCAGCTCGCGCAACGCCTCGCGGTATTCAGCATCGCCGAAAGCCTGCTTCCAGGCGGGCACCGTGGGGTAACTCGTGTACCGCGGGCCCGGCTGGTTGTACTTCTCGACGAATTCGGCCGTGATGTTGAGGGACATGTCCGCCTCGTCTCTTCGCATCTATCAGTGACCGCGGCGGAAGTCCTGGACCGTCCGGACCAGGGTTTCCACGGCGGGGATCGGGGCCTGCGGCAGGATGCCGTGCCCCAGGTTGAACACGTGGCCGGGGGCCGCTTCGCCCTGCCGGCAGATCTCCAGCGCGCGGCTGCGGATCTGTTCAGGGGACCCGAACAGGGCCAGCGGGTCCAGGTTGCCCTGCACGGCGCGGCCGGGCAGCTGCGCGATGGCGCGCGTCAGGTCCTGCGTCCAGTCCACGCCGAAGCACTCGACGTCCAGCTCGGCGATCAGGTGGTTGTACGGCGCGCTGCCCTTCAGGAAGTAGATGCGCGGCACGCCGCAGTCCTTCAACCCGTCCAGGATGCGCTTGACCACCGGGAACACGTGCCGCTGGTAGTCGGCCGGGTGCAGGATGCCGCCCCAGGTGTCGAACAGCTGCACGGCGTCCACGCCGGCGTCCACCTGCATGCGCAGGTAGTCCAGGATCTGGTCGCCCAGCAGGTCCAGCAGCTCCTGCAGCAGTTCGGGCCGGGTGTAGAGCATCGTCTTGAGATGCTCGTATTCCTTGGAGCCGCCGCCCTCGATCAGGTAGCTGGCCAGCGTGAACGGCGAACCGGCGAAACCGATCAGCGGCGTCTTGTCGCCCAGTTCCTTCTTCATCAGCTTGATGGCGTCGGCCACGAAGCCCACGCCCTCGAGCGAGGGGTACCGCTCCAGCGAGCGGATGTCGCGCTCGTCGCGCAGCGGCCGCTCCAGCTTGGGGCCGCCGTGCGAGAAGTCGAACGGGGCGCCCATCGCCTCGAGCGGCGTCAGGATGTCGCTGAACATGATCGCCGCATCGAAGCCGAACCGCCTGATCGGCTGGATCGTGACCTCGCAGGCGGCCTCCGGCGTGCGGCAGAGCTCGTTGAACGAGATCTTCGAGCGCACGGCCATGTACTCCGGCAGGTAGCGGCCCGCCTGGCGCATGACCCAGATGGGCGTCCGGTCGCACGGCTCGCCACGCAGGTTCTTCAGGAAGATGCAGTCCTTGAGGTCGGCCATGCGCGTCAGCTCCAGCTCTTGAAGGTGTCGGCCACGGCCTTGACCGTGGCGTCGATGTCGGCGTCGGTGTGGGCCGCGCTCACGAAGCCCACTTCCCAGCCCGAGGGGGCCAGGTACACGCCCCGGTCGATCAGGTCGCGGTGCAGGCGGCCGTAGATGGGCATCTTCGAGCCGTCCACGTTCTCCACCGCACGCGGGGCTTCGGGCTGGAAAACGCACCAGAACAGCGAACCCTGGCGCACCAGGCTGGCGGTGACGCCGGCGTCGGCGGCGGCCTTCTTCAGGCCGGCCTCCAGGCGCGCGCCCTTGCGCTCCAGCTCCTCGTAGAAGCCGGGGCGGCCCGTCTTCTCCAGGGTGACCAGACCGGCGGCCATGGCCACCGGATTGCCGCTCAACGTTCCGGCCTGGTACACGCCGCCCAGCGGCGAGACGTGCGCCATGATGTCCTTCCGGGTGGCGTAGGCGCCCACCGGGAAGCCGCCGCCGATGATCTTGCCGTAGGTGCCCATGTCCGGCGTGATGCCCAGCAGTTCGGCGGCGCCGCTGCGCGCCACGCGGAACCCGGTGATCACCTCGTCGAAGATCAGCAGGGCGCCGTGCTTCGTCGTCAGGTCGCGGCAGGCCTGCAGGAAGGCGGCGCGCTGCAGCAGCAGGCCGCTGTTGGCCGGCACCGGCTCGATGATGACGGCGGCCACTTCCCGGCCGCGGGCGGCGAAGAACGCCTCGAGCTTCTCCACATCGTCCAGCGGCAGCACGGCCGTCGTGTCGGTGAAGCCCTTGGGCACGCCGGCGCTGCTGGGCGTGCCGAACGTGGCCAGGCCGCTGCCCGCCTCGACCAGCAGGCTGTCGGTATGGCCGTGGTAGCAGCCGCTGAATTTCAACGTGAGATCGCGGCCGGTGAAGCCGCGGGCCAGCCGGATGGCGCTCATGACGGCTTCGGTGCCGCTGCTGACGAAGCGCACCTGGTCGAAGTGCGGCATGCGCGCCAGGAAGGCCTCGGCCAGCAGCACCTCGCGGCGGCTGGGGGCGCCGAAGCTGGCGCCCTCGTTCATCGCTTCCAGCGCGGCGGCGTGCACGTCGGCGTCGGCGTGGCCCAGGATCAGCGGGCCCCAGCTCAGGCACCAGTCGATGTACGATTTCCCGTCCTCGTCGGTGAAGCGGCACCCGCTGGCCGACCGGAAGAACAGGGGATCGCCCGGCACGGACTTGAACGAGCGCACGGGGCTGTTCACGCCGCCGGGCATCACCTTCTGCGCGCGCTCCCACCAGCTCGCGTTGCTCACTTGAGCCATCCCTTCGCCAGCGCGTCGCGGCCGTGGTAGGTGATGATCAGGTCGCTGCCCGCCCGGCGCATCGCCAGCAGGTTCTCGCGCACGATGGCCGCTTCGTTGACCCAGCCGTTCTGCGCCGCGGCCTTCACCAGCGAGTACTCGCCCGACACGTTGTAGCAGACCACCGGCACCATCACCTCGTCGCGGACGCGGCGGATGATGTCCAGGTAGGCCAGCGCGGGCTTGACCATGACCATGTCGGCGCCCTCGTCCACGTCCAGCATCGCCTCGAGCACGCCTTCGCGGCCGTTGCGCGGGTCCATCTGGTAGCTCTTGCGGTCGCCCTGCGGCGCGCTGTCGCAGGCGTCGCGGAACGGGCCGTAGTAGGCGCTCGCGTACTTGGCGCTGTAGGCCAGGATCGAGGTGTCGGTGTAGCCCTCTTCATCCATCAGTTCGCGCATGGCGCCGACGCGGCCGTCCATCATGTCCGAGGGGCTGACGATGTCGGCGCCGTTGCGCGCGTGGGCCAGCGCCATCTCGGCCAGCTGCTCGACGCTGGCGTCGTTGACGACCTTGCCGTTCTCCAGGAAACCGCAGTGCCCGTGGCTGGTGTAGGCGCACAGGCAGACGTCGGTGACGGTGATGATGTCCTGCCCGAACTGCTTCTTCAGCTCGCGGAGCGCCCTGGCGATGACCGAGTCGTCGCCCAGGGCCGACGTGCCGTGCGCGTCCTTCTTGTCGGGGATGCCGAACAGCAGGTGCGACTTCAGGCCCAGCTCCAGATCGGCCGCCACTTCCTTGACCAGTTCGTCCACCGAGACATGGCCGATGCCGGGCATGCTGGCGATCTCGTCCTTGAAGCCGGTGCCCTCGACCACGAAGTGGGGGGTGATCAGGTGGCGCGCTTCGACGCTGGTTTCGGCGACCATTTCGCGCATGACGGGGGTCGTGCGCAGGCGGCGGGGGCGTTCGAACATGTCCATGGCGTGCACTCCGGTCCGAAGGTGGCGGCGGTCACATGCGACGATGGTCCAGGCCGGCGGCCCGGAGCATCGCGTCCAGATCGGGGGTCTCGGCGACCTCCGGGGCGAAGCCGGCCTCGCGGGCAACCGCCGCGGTCGTGGCGCCGATGGCCACGCAGTCCGGTCTTTCCTGCCAGGCGGCGACAAACGCGCGCACCGCCGTCGGGCTGCAGAAGAAGATCACGTCGCCGGCCGCCAGGGGGGCGGGCGGCAACTGTTCCGGCGGCACCGCCGAAGTGCGGTACAGCGCCACTTCCAGCACCTCGTAGCCGGCCGCGCGCAGCGAACGGCCCGGTTCCGACAGGCGGCTGGCGGCGCCGGGCAACAGCACGCGGCAGGGCGCCGTGACGCTGGCCAGGAAGGCCTGGGCGAGCGCGGCGCCGTCGGGCACGTTGCAGCCCAGTTCGTCGTGCAGGCCGACGGCTTCCAGCGCCGCCCGCGTGCCGTCCGCCAAGGCGCCCAGCCTCACACCCGCCGGCATCCGGCTCCAGGCGGCCAGCGATCGCGCGGCCTGGGGCGAAGTCACCAGAGCCCAGTCCCAGACACCCGCCGGCGCGGGGGGATCCAGCGTCTCGTAACGCAGCAGCGGCAGATCCAGGGCCGGCAGCCCCAGCTCGGCCAGCCGCGCCAGCCACGGAGCGTTGCCCTGCGCCTCGCGGGTCAGGACGACGCGGCGGCCGGCGGCCATCTCACAGCCCCCGGTGCGAAGCCAGCTTCGGCCAGGCCGATTCGGCCAGCACCTCGGGATCCGAGCCGCTGAGGCTCAGGCGCAGCGGCGCCGGATCGTCGACTTCCCGCGCCAGGAACGCTTCCAATTGCCACTGCGCGCCGCCGCCGGTGATGTTCACGCCGAACGGCAACTGGCAGCCGCCCTGGAGCCGGCACAGCAGGTTGCGTTCGGCCCGGACCGCGCGCGCGGCCTCGGTGCAGTCCAGCCGGCCGATGGTGCGCTTCCAGTTCTCTTCGTCGCGGCACTGCAGCCCGAGCATGCCCTGCGCGGGCGCCGGCACGAACACGGCCGGATCCAGCGGAGTGGTGAACAGATCGTCCAGGTTCAGCTCAAGGCGCTTGAGTCCGGCAAAGGCCAGCAGGATCGCGTCGTAGCGGCCCTCGCGCAGCCGGTTCACGCGCGTCGGCACGTTGCCGCGCAGATCCACGATCTGCACGTCCGGCCGCACCAGCTTCACCTGGGCCTGCCGCCGCGCCGCGCTCGTGCCTACGCGGGCGCCGTCGTGCAGGGGCAGCGCCTCGCCGGCGGCCAGCCGCTTCTCGTCCAGCGCTTCGCGGCGCACCAGCAGCAGCTCGCGCGGATCCTCGCGTCCGACCATCGCCGCCAGCGTCAGGCCGTCGGGCATCTCGGTGGCCAGGTCCTTCAGCGAATGCACGGCCAGATCCACGCGGCCGGCCAGCAGGGCGTCTTCCAGTTCCTTGGTGAAGAAGCCCTTGCCTTCAAGCTGGGCCAGCGGCACGTCGTCGATCCTGTCGCCGCGCGTCTTGATGATCTCGATCTCGGTTGTCGTTCCCATCTCGCCCAGCAGCCGCTGGATGGTATGGGCCTGCCACAGGGCCAGGTCCGAACCGCGGGTGCCGATGCGGCAGACCTTCTCGAAACCCGAAGAGGCTGAATGCTGCGACAAGTGGGGATCCTCCGGTAGTCCGGTGCGGTGGTGGGATTTTTGACAAATATAGTGGATGAAAGGGAGGTGGCCAGTACGGGCGGCCAAACCCGTGACTTTATTAATGCGCCGGATCGACTGTGCGTCGGTCATGGTTACATAAAAATGATAATGATTACTAATATCCACAAATATTCGCGGCCATTCCATGAATCGCGATGATGTCGTATCATCAGAACAGCCCCGCTCATGTCAGGCTGACGCCCGGTTCGCCCCCGGGAAGGGATTTGCGCCATCGCCGCCGTGCGGCGCCCACCTCGCCTGGGCATGTCCGGACTCCAAGCGCCCACCTCCGGCCCGGGAGTCGAGCCAGCGATGAAGGCCACGCGCGCGATCCTCCTGACGTCCCTCACCTTGGCGATCGTCACGGCTCTGGTGAGCGCCGCTCCGGCGTCCGAGCGCCTCGCCACCTCGCAGCCGGGCGTGATGTTCGGGGACACCGCCGCCAAAGTTTCCGGCGACACGGTCCAGCTCATGGGTCCCGGCGGGTCGTTTCCGTACCGCGGGGACTTCGAGACCGCGTCCGCCCGACCGGGTGGCGCCGGCTATCTGCCCGATGGCTGGTACTCCGTCGACGAGACCGCTCCCGGCAACCACTGGCATGTCGATGCCCACCTCAACCCGTTCGCGGGCAACGCCGCCTGGTGCGGCGACCTCGCGCTCGCTTCGTGCGGCATCGGCGACGTCGACGGCGGTTACGGGAACAACTGGCGCGATGTCCTGGAATTCCGCAAGACCGTCGGCGCCGCCGCGGTCGTGCGTATCCAGGGAGACCTGCAGTACGACTGCGAGCCGGGCTACGACTACCTGACCCTGCAGCGCCGGACGGCGACCAGCCCGAACTTCGAGCCGGTCACCGGCGGCCAGGGCCTGTCCTGGGACGGCGTCGGCACCACGGCCGTCGACTACACGTTCAGCTACACGCCGGCCGAACTGGTCGACGGCACGGACATCGCCGTGGCCTTCATCTTCGATGCCGACGGCGGCTGGTCCGACGGCGACTGCCTCTGGCCGACCAACGGCGCCGCGCGCCTGGACAACCTCGTCGTGACCGTCAACGCGGACGTCGACACCGAGGATTTCGAAGACGGCGACCTTGGCCCCGACTGGGTGGCGGTCCCGAACTTCGGCGTGGGTGACTTCGCCCGCGTCTGGAGCGGGATGGGCGACCTGGATGACTGCGCCTCGAACTACTCGAAGCTCATCGCGTTCATCGACGACGGGCTGGTTGTCCCCGGCACCGGCGGCACCGTCGGCGGCCCGGGCATGGATTACGGGCCGCCGGGCGGATACGTGGTGAACTATACCGGCGGGCTGCTGGGACCTGTCGGACACCTCAATAACTCCGTGTACTCGCCCGTCATGGACATCGCCGATCCGGGTCTGTCCGGCCTGACCTTCGCCTTCGACGTGTACCGCCACGAACTGCTGATCCCGTATGACAGCCCGGGCATCTTCTACATGTGGAGCGTGCGCTCGACCGCCGGCGGCGACATCAACACCGCCGGTTGGAAGGACCGCAACTTCGTGTACTACGGAGGCCCGAACTATGTCCGGACGGTCAACGAGGTCTCCGACCTGATCGAGACGGGCGCGACGCAGGTCCAGGTCTCACTCGGCGCCTACGAGATCGGTTGGTTTTACTGCTTCGGCTGCTGGGGCAGCAACGGCTCCCCGGCACCGTATTTCGACAACGTCAACGTCAAGGTCTACCCGACGGCCGGCCCGCGGATCGTCGTGACCGAGATCCGCCTGGCGAACGACGGCTTCCCCGCCATCGGCGACCTCGACCTCGCCGATCTGGGCGCCAACTCGGTCCGCTTCGACATGGCCACCAACATCTCGGCCCGGTCGCACCTGCACAACGACCCGGGCGACTCGATCTGGGTGGACGTCACGCCGCGCGCCGGCGGCACGCTGTCGACGCCGGTCATGCACTTCGCGTTCGCGCGGCAGAACCCGCTGTTCGACCCGTACCGCACCGTGCCCGCCGGTGCGGTGACCGGCCGCGTGACCCGGACGCCGACGGGCGCGGTCGTGGCCAACCGCTACAACTTCGACCTGCCGGACACCGGCATGCTGTTCCCCGGCGACATCCTGCACTACTACTTCGCGGCCACCGACAACGTCGGCGGCGACGTACGGACCGCGTACGCCCCGCTCGACCGCGGCGGCTTCGGGAATCCGGCGCCGATGGCCTATCCCGGCGCCTACACGGTCAACTGCCTGCCCTCGCTCGCCGATGCCGCCGGAACGCAGCCCGGATTGCTGTTCTGGAACGACTTCGGTTTCCGCGGCGGCGAGGACGAGTGGTACGGCGCCCTGCGCATGCTGGGCCTGGAAAAGGGCATCGACTACGACGCGTTCACCACCCGCGGCCCGAGCTCGGGCGTCGGCAACGGACTGGGCGGCCGCGCCACCGTGTCGCAGATCGCCGGCTACAACGACATGCTGTACACCGCCGGCGACCTCGGTTCGCCGACGCTCTCCAACGGCGACTACTACGGTGACGCGGGCAACGACCTCGGCCTGCTGAACGACTGGTTCGCCCTGGGCGGGCGCGACCTGTTCATGACCGGCGACGACCTGGCCGGCAGCCTGGCCACCTCGGGCCCCGCGGCCCTGGCCTTCCTGGAAACCCGGATGGGCCTGACGTACAACGATGGCGACGTGCGCGACAACATCGCCGGCCAGACCGCTCCTTTGGTCGTGAACATCGCCGGCAATCCCGTGTTCACCACGGCCAACAGCTGGGTGGCCTACGGCGGCTGTGCCGGCCTCAACGACTTCGACAACGTGACGCCGCTCGGCGGCGCTGTACGCCTGGCGCAATTCACGGCGCCGGGCGGGGTCTCGGCGCCCTATCCGTTCGCCGCGGCGACGCTGATGGTCAACGGCAGCAACCGTGTCGTGTCGCTCGACCACGACCTGTCGTTCATCATCGATCCGGACAAGGGCCCGGCGCCGCTGCCGAGGCGCGCCGTCGTGCTGAGCAACGTCCTGGACTACTTCGCCGTGCCCGGTTCCACCGGCGCGTCCGGCGTTGCGCCGGCGGCGCCGCCACCACTGGCGGTGTCCAGCTATCCCAACCCGTTCAACCCGGCCGTGACCCTGCGCTACACGCTGGCGCGCCCGGGTCCGTTGACGATGAAGGTGTACGACACGCGTGGCGCGCTGGTGCGCACGCTGCTGGACGGCCACGTCGAGTTGTTGACCGGCGTCGTGAGCTGGGACGGAACCGACCAGACGGGCGGAGGCGTGTCGTCGGGTCTGTATTTCGTGGAGACGCGCACGGACGGCGAGGTCGATGTGCGCAAAGTGACGATGCTCAAGTAGAACGGCGATGATTCAGGGGGTTTCGCGTGCAGAAGATTTCGACCTGTGCCTGCCTGGCTCTGGCGCTGTCATGCGCCACGGGCGCTTTCGCAGCCGAGCGCACCATCACGTCGCAGCCGGCCGTCTTCCACGGCGGCACGACGGCCAAGGCTTCCGGAGACACCATCGACCTGATGGGTCCCGGCGGGCTGTATCCGTACCGCGGCGACTTCGAGACCGCGACGGCCCGTCCCGGCGGCGCCGGGCTGCTGCCTGACGGCTGGTACTCGGTCGACGAGACAGCCCCGCCCAGTCCCTGGCATGTGGACACCTACACGGGCGGCGGGGCCTTTCCGGCGCTTTCCGGCCGATTCGCCTGGTGCGGCGACATCGCGATCGTGTCCTGCGGATCCGGCGACGTTGATGGTGGCTACCTGAACGGCTGGCGCGGCATCCTGGAATTCCGCAAGACCGTCGGCGCCGCCGCGGTCGTGCGCGTCCAGGCCGACCTGCAGTACGACACCGAGCCGGGCTACGACTACCTGACCCTGCAGCGGCGCACCGCGGCCAGCCCGGACTTCGAGCCGGTCAACGGCGGCCAGGGACTGTCCTGGGACTTCCGCGGTACCGCGGCTGTCGACTACACGTTCAACTACATTCCGTCCGAACTGGTCGACGGCACCGACATCGCCGTGGCCTTCATCTTCGATTCCGACGGCGGCTGGTCCGACGGCGACTGCCTCTGGCCGACCAACGGCGCCGCGCGGCTGGACAACATGATCGTGACCGTGAACGCGGCCGTCTACACCGAGAACTTCGAAGACGGCGACCTGGGTCCGGACTGGTCCGCCACACCCAACGTGGGTGTTGGCGACTTCGCGCGCGTCTGGAGCCATCTCGGCGATCTCGATGATTGCGCCTCGAACTACTCGAAGCTCATCGCCTTCATCGACGACGGTCTCGTGGTTCCCGGCGCCGGCCCCACTGTGGGCGCCCCCGGCAACGACTACGGGCCGCCGGGCGGCTACATCGTGAACAACACCGGCGGTCTGCTGGGCCCCTCGTTTCACCTGCAGACCTCGGTGTACTCGCCGGTGATGACCTGGCCGGACCCCGCCCTGGGCGGGATGACGTTCGCGTTCGACGTGTACCGACACGAGCTGCTGGTCGCCAACGACAGCCCGGGCATCTTCTACACGTGGAGCGTCCGTGCGACCGCCGGCGGCGACATCAACGTACGCGGCTGGGAGGATCGCTCCTTCGTGTACTACGGCGGACCCGACTGGCTGCGGTCGGTCAACGTCGTCGGCGATCTGATCGAAGCCGGCGCCACGGAGTGCCAGGTGATGTTGGGCGTCTACGAGTTGGGCTGGCAGTTCGGCTACGGCGACGGCACCAACGGCACCCCGGCGCCGTACTTCGACAACGTCAGCGTCAAGGTGTACCCGGTCGCCGGTCCCCGGATCGTCGTGACCGAGTTGCGCATGGCGAACGACGGCTTCCCGGCCATCGGCGACATCGACCTGGTCGACCTGGGCCGGAACTCGGTCCGCTTCGACATGGCGGCCAACATCGCGGCCCGGACGCACCTGCGGAACGATCCGGGCGACTCGATCTGGATCGATGTCACACCGCGCGCCGGCGGCGTCCTGAGCCCGCCGGTCATGCACTGGACCTTCGCCCGGCGGAATCCGCTGTTCGACGCCTACCGCGCGCTGCCCGCCAATCCGGTGGTCGGCAACCTGACGCGGACCGCGACGGGCGCCGTGGTGGCCAACCGCTACAACTTCGACCTGCCGGACACCGGCTTGCTGTTCCCCGGCGACGTTCTGCACTACTACTTCGCCGCCACCGACGATGTCGGCGGCGATGTCCGGACCGCGTACGCTCCGGTCGACCGCGGCGGCTTCGGCGATGCCGAGCCGCTGGCCTACCCGACCGTCTATACCGTCAACGGCCTGCCTTCGATCTTCAGCGCGGCCGGGGATCAGCCCCGGCTGCTGTTCTGGAACGACGAAGGCAGCCGCGGCGGCGAGGATGAGTGGTACTCATCCCTGCGTTTTCTGGGCTTGCTCAAGGGCTCCGACTACGACGTCTACACGACCAAAGCCGCGAGCTCGGGCGTCGGCAACGGTCTCGGTGGCCGCGCCACCGTTTCGCAGATCGACGGCTACACCGACATGATCTACTGCTCCGGCGATCTCTCCTCGCCGACGCTGTCGAACGGCGACTTCGCCGGCGACCCGGGCAACGACCTCGGCCTGCTGAACGACTGGTTCGCCCTCGGTGGACGGGACCTGTTCATGACCGGCGACGACCTGGCGTCCAGCCTGGCGTCGAGCGGCGCCGTGGCGCAGGCTTTTCTGGAAACCCGGATGGGCCTTTCCTTCAACGACTCGGACGTGCGCGACAACATCGCCGGCCAGACGGCTCCGCTGGTCGTGAATGTCGCCGGCAACCCCGTGTTCTTCACGGCGGACAGTTGGGTCGCGTACGGCGGCTGCTTCGGCATCAACGACTTCGACAACGTGGTGCCCTTCGGCGCCGCGATCCGCCTGGCCCAGTTCTCGGCCCCCGGCGGCGTGTCGACACCGTACCCGTACGCCGCGGCCGTGCTGAACGTCGACGGCACCAGCCGTATCGTGTCGATGAACCATGACCTCAGCTACGTGATGACGCCGGCCAAGAGCCCGGCTCCGGCTCCGGCGCGCGCCATTGTGCTGAGCAATGTCCTGGACTACTTCGCCGTTGCGAGTGATCCGATCGGGCCGGTCGGCGGCGTCCTGCCGGGCGCGTCGCCGCTGGCGGTCGCCTGCTACCCGAACCCGTTCAACCCGTCGTTGACCCTGCGCTACACGCTGGCGCGCCCCGGCCAGGTGACGATGAAGGTGTACGACACACGCGGCGCGCTGGTGCGCACGCTGCTGGACGGCCACGTCGAACAGTTGGCCGGCGCCGTGAGCTGGGATGGAACCGACGAGAAGGGCGGAGGCGTGTCGTCCGGTCTGTATTTCGTGGAGACGCGGACCGACGGGCAGGTCGACGTGCGGAAGGTCACGATGCTGAAGTAGCGGCCGAACCCGCCGCGATCAGGAATATCCGCGAACCCTCGGGCCGTTCCTGCGTAGGGACCGGATCCGCGCGGGATACGGACGGCTGCTTACGGCGCGTCCGGTCCCCGCGGCATCCACCCGAACCACGGGATGCGCCATGAAATCGCTGATGTCGTCGGTCCTCGCCGTCGCCCTGCTCCTGCCGCTGGCCTGCGGCCTGCCCGCCGCCTGGTCCGCCGAACCGGCCGGATCCCCCGGCGGGGAATCCTGGACCGGCACGCCGGAGCAGCGGCTGTGGGGCCTCATGCAGGTCTGGTCCGAGACGAAGGCCGCGTTCCCGCATTTCGACGCCCGGCCCGGGCTGGACTGGGACGCCGCCGCGCGCGACGCCATCCCGCGCGTGCTGGCGGCGCCCGACCGCGATGCCTACTACGCAGTGCTGATGGAGCTGGTCGCCCGCCTGGGCGACGGGCACACGCTGGTGCTGCCGCCCTGGGGCTATGTCCGTCCCGACTTTGACGGCCCACCCGTGGAGTTGCAGGTGGTCGATGGCCGCTTCCTGGTGGCGCGAGCGGCGCCGACCGCGGAGATCACGACGGCGCTGCTTGCGCCCGGCACGGAAATCGTCGCCGTGGACGGCGAGCCGGTCCGCAGCCGCTTCGAGGACCGCGTCCTGCGCTACCACGGCCGCGGCGTGTCGCAGGCCGATGAAGCCATCAATCTGTACTACCTCCTGCAGGGACCGCGCGGCAGCCGCATGAGTCTGGCTGTCCGCGAAGCGGGCGGCGCCGAACGTACCGTCGGGTTGACCCGCGACAGCACCGGCCCCGGCGGCGAGCCCTTCGCCTGGCGCTTCGTCGAGTGGAACCTGATCGCGCAGCACCTGATCACGCGGCAGCTCGAAAGCGGCATCCGCTACGTGGCGATCCCGAACTTCGGGGAGCCGCGCTTCGCCGACGAATTCCTGGCGCTGGTCGACACGGCGGCGGTCGACGGCACGCGCGCGCTGGTGATCGACCTGAGATACAACCTGGGGGGCAGCAGCCGCAACGCCGAGGCGATGATCGCCGGCCTGATCGACAAGCCGGCCGCGACCGCCATCATGCGCTACCCGCACCGCGTGGCCGCGTTGCGCGCCTGGGGCGAGCCGGAACCCTGGTCCGAGAAGAGCTGGGAGGTGGCTCCCCGCGCAGGCCGTCGCTACGCGGGGCCCATCGTGATCATGACCGCGGGCGCCACCAACAGCACGGCCGAGGACTTCGCGCTGATGCTGCGCGGCGCCGGTCGCGCGGTGCTGGTGGGAGGACCGACGGCCGGCAGTTCGGGCAATGCGCTGGTCGTCCCGCTGCCGGGCGGCGGGCAGCTGCGGGCGTCGACGTTCGCGGCGCGGTGTCCCGACGGCACGCAGTACGTGGGCAAGGGACTGGTGCCCGATGTGGCGGTGGCGCCGACGGCCGCCGATGTCCGCGACGGCCTGGACCCCGTGCTGGCACGTGGCGTCGCGAAGGCGCGGTTGCTGGCCGACGCGCCGCGGTGACGAGGTGATGAAGGACGCGGGGCGCTGCCGTCAGTTGCCCGCGTCCATCACGTCGAAATGGCCTTCGAGCACGCGATCGAGCCGGCCGCTGCGCCAGCCTCGCCTGCGGTCGCGCACCAGGGGCGACGGCAGCTCCCGGTACTGGCGCACCAGTTGCAACCGGTCGGGCGTCGGCGCCGCGAGCAGTTCGAGCGCCTCGCGCGTGGAACTCGCGCGGTCGGCCGCCGCGCGCGGGGGCTGCGGCACCGCGCGCACGAGCACCGGCTGGCGCCGGAAGCCGCCTTCGCGCTTCGGGTCGGGATCCTCCCACACGTGCAGTCCGTTCTCGTGGCCGAGCAGCAGACAGGCGGCGTAACCCGACATCGCCAGGACCTGGCGCCAGGGCTGACCGTCCCGCCCCCCGGTTTCCAGCAGGACTTCGCGCTTGAAGCGGCGCTGCACCGCCCATTTTTCGTACATGGCGGCGACGCGGCGCGCCCAGGCGTCGGCCTCGGCGGACGGTGCGCCGCCGTCGCCGCCGGCATCGATCAGCAGGTACGCGTCCCACGCCTCGTCGCGCTCCAGCGCGGTCATCGCGGCATCCAGCAGGTGCAGGCTGCCGGCCAGCTTGAGCAGCAGTTCGGGCGAAACCGCGCGCGCCGGCCGCGCGCCGCGCCCTCCGCGGACGGGCGCGGTCAGCTTGTCCAGCAGCTGCCCCGCGCTCTCCAGCCCGCTTTCCACGCGATCGATGTTCTCGATGCCGCCGAGCACCTGGAACCGGTCGTCGGATTCCCAGAAATCGGAACGCGCCATGGCCGCGAGACCGTCGGACTTGCGCCGGCGCAAGTCGTCCGAGCGGACGCGGTCCGAAAGCGCGGCGTGGGCCGCCGCCAGACCCGCCAGTTCACGCTCACCGCCATGGCCGTTCAACAGCACGCGTTGCGGGGTGATCGCCTGATCGTCCGGCGTTCCTTCAGGCGCCGCTTCGTCCACGGCGGACGCCGACGCTTCCGGGTCGATGAAGTCGGCCAGCAGCTTCTCGCGGTCGGCGTGGATGAACAGGAACTGGTCCCCGTCCGGGTTGCGGCCCTGCGCGATGATGGTCGCCAGCGGTTCGAGCAGGTACCGTTCCACCGCGCGCCGCAGCGGCCGGGCCCCGAGGTCGACCGTGAAGCCCCGCTCGAGCAGGAAGTCGACCGCCGAGTCGTCCCAGATCGTGGCCCAGTCGCGATGGCGCAGGCCGCGCCGCCGTTCGGCCTTCGCGATCTCGAGCCGCAGCAGCTCGCGCATCGTCTCGCGGGTGAAGGGACGGAACACCACGACGCGGTCCAGCCGGTTGATGAACTCCTTGCGGAACGCGCGCTCGATCGCCTTCTCGACATCCTGCGGCCGGAACGTCTCGGCGCCGCGGCCGAAACCGACCCCGGATCCGGTCGGCAGGCGGGCTCCCAGGTTGGAAGTCAGGATGATGATCGTGTGCCGGAAGTCCACGGTTTCGCCGTGGTCGTCGGTCAGCCGGCCGTCGTCGGCCACCTGCAGGAACAGGTCCCAGACGTCGCTGGCGCCCTTCTCGAATTCATCGAGGAGCACGACCGAGAACGGACGCTGGCGCACCTGGCTGACCAGCGAGCCGCCGCCGCTGTTCGTCAACGGCGAGGTGGCCCGCAGCAGACGCGCGGCCGCCCCGCGTTCGTTGAATTCGCTCATGTCCACGCGGATCAGCCGCTCGGCCGAACCGAACAGGAACTCGGCCAGGACCTTGGCGATCTCGGTCTTGCCCGTGCCGGTCGGCCCGGCGAACAGGAACACGCCCTGCGGGCGCGACGGGTCGCCGAGACCGGCCTTCATCATGGCGATCCTCTGCACCAGGCACTCGACGGCCTCGTCCTGCCCGAGGATGCGCTCGCGGAAGAAGTCGCGCACCGCCTGCAGGTCGTAGCTCTGCCGATCATCCAGGAACGACGGCGGCAGGCCGGTCATTTCGGCCAGCGTGGCGATCAGGTCGGTGCGGTCGAACGTCGGCCGCGTTCCGGCATGGGCGACCCGGCGCCGGGTCTGGTCCAGCAGCTGGAGCAGATTGCCGGGCGCCGCGCGATCGCTCAGGAACTGCCGGGCCAGAAGCAGCGCTTCGTCGATCACGCGTTCGTCCGCCGGCTTCGGGCCGTCCGGCTTGACGCCGTCGGCCAGGCAGGCGCGCGCCAGTCCCAGGCTCTCGTTCGTGCCCATGGGCTCGATGTTGATGACCTCGAACAGCGCGCGGACACCCGGGACGCCCTGCTGCAGCGTTTCCCACGCCGATGGCGTCAACGTGCCGACCACGCGGAGTTCGCCCGCTTCGAAATGGGGCAGCAGAAGATGCAGCGCACCGGTCCGCTTCTGCTCGTGCGAGCCCGTCGTGCGCAGCGCGCCCAGCTCCGGGATGAACCACAGGCGTTGAGGCCGGCGCAGTTCGCGCACGTAGATCTGCAGCCGTCCTTCCATCTCGCCGACGTACTTCTGGTTGGCGATGATGTCGGTGTGTCCGGCCTCGAGGATCGTCCACCGTCGCGCCAGCAGGCGGCGCGCCAGCGCCTCGAACACCGCGCGTTTGCCCACGCCGGGTTCACCGACCAGGAGACAGGGGCGGGCCGGGTCCGCTTCGAGGCTGCGCTGCAGCCGGTCCACCATGGCCAGTTGCGCCGGTGTTTCCAGGAGCCGCCGGCCCGGCGTGGACGGAGAGCGATCCCAGATGCGGCCCAATTCGGCCAGCGCCTGACGCGACCGGTCGGCTTCGCCGGCATGATCGGGGCCGGAAGGCTCGTCCAGAACGGCGGCCGCCGATCTCAGCGAAGCGGCCCAGTCGCTGGTCACATCGCTCCCGAGGCGCTCAAGCAGCCGGACGAGGTCGAAGTCGGCATCATTCCGGTCGATGATCAGCCTCTGCCCGGGCGTGAATCCCGTCGGTTCGCCCGCCCGCACGCGGTCGATCACGAAGGCACGGAGGAGTTCGACGCCCAGGGAATTGCCCGCCCAGGCGCGGCCGCCGGCATCGACGCTGATGTTGACCAGCAGGTTGCCGACGACCGGTTGGTCGGCCGGCACGCACGCGGCCACCGCCTGCAGCGCGAAATACAGGAACCAGGACGGAAGCGTGGCGACGTCGGCCACCACGCGATCGATGGCCGTGAACGCCGTGCCGCGCCGGGCCATGGCCAGGAAGGCCGCGCACCGCAGCCCGGGGTGATCGCCGTAGGCGAAGTACAACAGTTGCTCGTCCGGGCAGGCGGATTCGTGGAACAGGTCCACCGTGGCGATCATCGCCGGGTGCGCCGCCATTTCGGCGGGGTGGGAGAACGCATTGAAACCTTCCATCAACGGCTGGATGGTCGCGTAGACGGAAGGCTGCGTCGGCGCCGGACTTGTCGCGGGGGCCGGCATAGAAGCGACACGCCTCCGGTTCCCTGCCCGGCGGACGAGAATGACGACGGCCAACAGCGCCAGACTGGCGAGCAGGAAATACATGGTGATTCCGATCGGATGGCGATGCACATGAAAGCCGGGCGATGGGCGCATCCTAGCGGATCGGCCGTGCGGTGACAACGACCGGACGGCCCGCCCCGCTCAGGCTCCCCGCCGCCTTCGCTCCGTCACCGTTTCGCCGGCAACTCCCCAGTTGTCGGTATCCACCTCGTCGATGACCACGAACGTCGTCGCCGGATTCTTGCCCAGCACGCGCTGCAGCAGTTCGGTGGCGCCGGCGATCAGCGCGGCCTTCTGCTCGGCCGTGGCGCCTTCGCGCGTGATGCGGATGTTCACGTAGGGCATGGTCTTCCTTTCGACGACTCCGGTTCGCACTTGCGCCGGCGCAAGTGGTCGCCGGCGCAAGTGTCGGTCCGGGCTGGTGGGTGCCGTCCGCCGCTCAGTTCTCCTGGGGCAGCAGCACCACCTTGACGACATTGGCCGGGTCGATGACCGCCCGGGCCGTCTCCCGCACCAGGTCGGCGGACAGTCCGTCGACCAGCGCGTTCCGCTGCAGGATCAGCCGCGGATCGGTGCCCTGCCGCTGGTGGCGGGCCAGCTGGTCCAGCCAGTAGCCGTTGGTCTTCAGGCTGGTTTCGTCGTCACGCCGGTGGGTGGCCGCCACCTTGGCCAGCGTCTCGGCGTCGGGCCCGTTGGCGGCGAGATCCCGCAACTGCGTCCACACCGCTTCGGTCAATTCCGGCACGCGCTCCGGGTCGCAGCCCCAGCCGATCGTCAGCTGGTGGTAGCCGTAGGGAATCGGGTTCAGGTCGCTGCCCACGCGCACGCCGTAGGTGCCGCTCTTGTCCTCGCGGATGGACTCTCGCAGGCGTATGCGCAGAACATCGCCCAGCGATTCCATCGCGTACTGCGCGGGCCAGTTCCAGTCCTGGCGGCCCATGAACACCAGTTGCACCTGACCCTTGGGCTCGGTGCCGCGGTGCAGAACGCGCTCCTGCACGCCGCCGGGCAGGGGCACGCCCTCGTCGCGCCAGGATTCGCGGCGGCCGCCGGCCGGCAGATTGCCCAGCCAGGTGCGCACCAGGGGCTCGGCCGTGGCCGGGTCGATGGCGCCGACCAGGAAGAACGTGAAGTCGCCGCAGTCGGCGAAGCGGTCGCGGTAGAAGGCCAGGGAACCGGCCAGGTCCAGCAGCTCGATGTCCTCGACGCGAGGCGGCTGGCGGCGCGGGTGATGGCCGGTGACCACGGCGGTGATCGTGTCGCGGAAGGCGGCGTCGGGATCGGCGGCGCGGTTCTGCAGGAACGAGCGCTGGCGCTCGAGCAGCGACCGGAAGGCCGTCGCGTCCTCGCGCGGGGAGTTGACCAGCAGCCAGGTCAGCTGCAGCAGCGTTTCGAAATCCTGCGGAGAGGCGGCGCCGCGCAGGCCTTCCTCGTAGGCCGAGATGTAGGGCGACACGCGCACGAGCCGGCCGGCCAGCTTCTTCTGCAGCGCCGTGGGGTCGAAGGCCCCGGCGCCGCTGTTGCCGACGATGTTCGACGCCGCGGCCACGCGCGGGTACAGCGCATCGTCCAGGATGAGCGACGAACCGCCGGGGCTGGTGGCCCACATCAGGATCTCGTCGTTCTTGAAATCGGTGGGCTTCAACACCACGCGCACGCCGTTGGCCAGGGTCCAGGTCGTGGTGCCCAGGGTTTCGTCGTGCGCGCGCCCGGTGATGGCCGCGGGCGCCGGCACGTTGGCGACCAGCGGGGCGTCGACCGTCGCGTCCACGTAGGCGGGGATCTCGCCGGCGGCCACCAGGTCCATGACCGCGGTCAACGCCGTCTCGTCGGGCACGGCCAGGCCTTCGCGCTGCGGCGCTTCGACGGTCACCACGCGGCTGCCCTTGTCCGTGACCTCGCGCAGGCGCGCCTCGACTTCGGGCAGGCCGATGTCCGGCAGAAGCGCGCGTGCCAGGGCCAACCGCTGGGCGGCATCGCTGTACGGCGTGCCGCGCAGGAAATGGGCCTGCAGTCCGCGGGCCAGACGCTGCGATTCGGTCTTGTCGGCCTCGGCCGCGCCCTGCTCGGCCTGGCGCAGCACTTCGGCCTTGGCGCGCTCCAGTTCGCCGGCCGTGAAGCCATGGCGCCGCGCGCGTTCGAGTTCCGTCAGCAGCGCGCCGAATCCGCGGGCCACGCCGTCCTCCTTCACCGATGCGCGCAGCATGAAGAAGCCCTTGGTGCGCACCATGCGCCGGTCCATGGCGAACGCGCTGCTGAACGGAGCGTCGGCCTGGCGGGACAACTCGCTGAAGCGGGCGCGCAGCATGGAATTGGCCAGTAGCCCCCTCAGTCCGTCGCGGTAGTCGCCGACCGTCGTCTCGCCCCAGGGCTCGTGCTTGATCAGCAGCGACACGCCCGAACCGGACGCTTCGGGATCGGTGGTGATCGCGAACAGCGTCTGCTCGTGGTCCGGCACTTCGGGCTGCAAGAGCGGACGGGGATCGGGGTGCGCGGGAATGCCGGCGAAGCGCTCGCGGATCGAAGCTTCGACCGCCGCGGCGTCGAAGTCGCCGACGGCGATGACTGCCATCAGGTCGGGGCGATACCAGTCGCGGTAGAAGCGGCGCAGCGTTTCGTAGGGCGCGTTGCGCAGGATTTCCGGGTCGCCGATCGTGTTGCGCTGCCCGTAGCGGGAGCCGTGGAACATCACCGGCAACTGGGCGTCGGACATGCGCTCGTCGGCGCCGCGGCCCAGGCGCCATTCCTCGATGACGACACCGCGTTCCTTGTCGATCTCCGACTCCTCGAAGCTGACGCGGTGCGCCCACTCCTCGAGGATGCGCAGCCCCGTGTCCAGCAGCTCCGGCTGGTCGGTCGGCACCTGCAGCATGTAGACGGTCTCGTTCTGGCTGGTGTAGGCGTTGACCTCGGGCCCGAACTGCATGCCGATCGACTCGAGGTAGCTCACCAGCGCCTGGCGCGGGAA
>JFJP01012171.1_pt1 | contig 24360 bp, 20 predicted proteins | sample 431651 | NCBI WGS metagenome assembly JFJP01 (sample SAMN02602958, study PRJNA72255) | Microbial mat metagenome, whole genome shotgun sequencing project. | biome: fresh water; feature: sink hole; material: water; isolation source: purple microbial (photo- and chemosynthetic) mats found in...
TTGATTTTTTCGGAAAGCCCCATTCCTGATAGATATCCGTCCACTAAAATTTCACCAAAAATCGGCTTAAAATGCCTAAAAAACAGCAAAAATAAGGTCTGTACTTGTTGCGACTTAAAAAATCCGAAACTTTCAACCACACCCACTCCGAATTGGAAATTATTGTAATTATGAAGGATAGCAGTACAATATATAAGGAACATTTTTCATATTCTTAAAAGGAAAAAGACCATGAAAGCAAACCTGTTCTTAAAAAAGACACCCCAGTTCCTGTGGTTGATATGTATCATAGCAATGATATTATTCACCACAAATGCACTTGCCGTATCTGGGCTTTTGGACACAACTTTTGGCACGAATGGAGTTGTAATGACCGACATAGGAAGCGACTCCGATGTCGTATACGACATGACCCTGCAATCAGATGGCAAAATTCTTCTATTGGGATCTGCTCAAGGTCAAACGCCAAAGCTTATGCGTTATAACACCAATGGAAGTGTGGATATTACGTTTGGTACAAATGGAGAATTAACCGTCAACTTAAATAGCAAGATTGCCATCCAGCCAGATGGAAAATTGATCGTGGCGGGGTCAAACAATAACAGCTTTGCCGTTGCCCGTTATGATAAAGATGGCAAAAACATGGATAATACATTCGGCACAAATGGGGTTGCATTTATTCCTTCCGACCCTGGGGAATCCAGATATTTTGCAAGCGATCTTGCAATCGAATCCGACGGCAGGATCGTTGTGGTTGGAACCCAATATCATCAAGGTAGCAATTTTACCAACCCCGTGATCGCTCGTTTAAACAGTGACGGCACGCCGTATGATACTGACGATGTACATAGCTTAATAATATTGGACAACGAGGATTTCTCCCCCAATTACCGCGATAATCATGGTCAGGCGGTCGCAATCCAGGCAAACGGCAAAATTGTCGCGTTAGGCGGCATGATGGATGATGAACATGCCAAGGGACATATATCTCTTGTGCGTCTCAATCAGGATAGTTCGCTCGACAAGTCCACTTTTGGCTCAAATGGACTAGGAACGGTAACAGTTGCTGTTCCCTATTTTCATTACCATAATAGTTCCCTCGTTATCCAGCCAGACGACAGGATTGTTGTTGTAGGAACTGCAAGTGACATGGATGATCTTCACAATGACCTGGTTCTGGCGCGCTTCAACAGCAATGGCGCACTGGATACAACTTTCGGTGGAACTGGAATTGTAATCACTGACTTTGGGGCAAATGAATTTGAATCAGACGTCCATCTGCAGGCGGACGGCAAAATTATTGTGCTCGGTACGAGTTCCACTGGTGGCACCAACAGCCTGCTAATGGTGCGTTATAACAAGAATGGCACGCTTGACCAGACATTTGGTGATAACGGGAAATTGATCAATAATTTTGGCAACGATTCCAGTTCAGGTACTGGGGTTGATATCCAATCAGACAGCAAAGTTGTTGTTGCAGGATCCAGTAACGGGGATACTGTTTTGGCACGATATATTGAAGCCACATTCTCCACTGTCATATTCAAATCATCAGGCACATATGACGGGTGGATCCTCGAATCTGGAGAGAACAGTAATACAGGGGGGCTCGTTGATAAATTGGCAACCACTTTCAATGTCGGTGATGACCTCAGAGACAGGCAATATAAAGGGATCGTGTCCTTTAATACGAGCTCACTCCCAGATACAGCCATCATTACATCGGCAAAATTAATGATCAGGAAACAAGGGGTTGTAGGAACCGATCCATTCACAACACATGATAATTTGTTGGTGGACATGCGTAATAGTGCGTTTGGCAATAACCTCGTTTTACAGATTGGGGATTTTACTGCCGCAGCCAGCGGAGGAGCAAGTCAAGAACGGTTCTTAAATGAGCCTAATAATAACTGGTATGCGACCGATTTAAGCAGTACCAATCTTGGCTTTATCAGTAAAGTTAACACCACCCAATTTCGACTCTTCTTCAGCAAGGACGACAATGATGACCTGGGAGCAGATTATCTGAAGTTCTTTACAGGTAATTCCACCACTGCGAACCACCCACAGTTTATTGTTACTTATTATGTGCCATAGTCCCAAATTCAGGATTTCCGTGGATGGACGTGCTTGTTGATAAGTGGCGGGGGTAGTTGAAGATAGAAAACCGAATTTTGCCTGGATCAAACTACATTGATAGCCCAATACCTGGGGCCATCAATGTAGTCTCATTTGAGTTGTGAACCTGCAATTTCAAAATTCAAAATAAATAACTTTATGCTATAATCTACCTTAAGATGTTCAATCACTACTTCGCAAATAATGGTAATGATAATAATAACGACCCCTGTGTCGTTGGGCGAAGCTTTGCTGGTTGACAGATAATCCAGGTCAAAACCAATCGCCCGACGCAAATGCGAAGGGCGATTTATTTTATATATACACAATGGATCTGTAAGGCTTTCAAAACCTGTCAGGTCTGGGATAAAAAATCTTTGGAGGCGCACTATGTACAGAACTCATACTTGTGGAGAATTACGCTCCAGCCACGCGGGACAGACTATTACTGTTTCGGGCTGGGTCAATCGTCGACGTGATCACGGTGGGGTGGCTTTTTTTGATCTTCGTGACCGCTCAGGAATTGTTCAAATTACCATTAATCCTGATCTACCCAAAGAAATACTTGAGCTCGTTGCGGGTGTCCGCTTTGAATGGGTGTTGCAAATTGAAGGTCAGGTTCACAAACGCCCTGCCGGGAATGAAAACCCCAATATGGAAACGGGAGAGATCGAGATCATTGCAAAGAATATCAAAGTCCTTAATCCCGCAAAGACCCTGCCCTTCATGGTCAGTTCGGATACTGACCTCGCCGATGAAAATGCACGGCTAAAATACCGCTACCTCGACCTGCGCCGTGAGCGTATGACTCGTAATATGGTTCTGCGTCATAAGGTCATCAAATTCATGCGCGACTACCTTGATGAAAAAGGCTTTATCGAAATCGAAACACCCATCATGTTCAAAGCCACCCCCGAAGGTGCGCGGGATTATCTTGTTCCATCGCGGGTTTATCCGGGACAGTTCTATGCCCTACCGCAATCTCCACAACAATTGAAACAATTGCTGATGGTGGCAGGCATGGATAAGTACTTTCAAATTGCACGCTGTTTTCGTGATGAAGACCTGCGCGGAGACCGCCAGCCTGAGTTCACCCAGCTCGACCTTGAGATGTCTTTCGTCCATCGCGACGATGTTCTCGCTCTGGTCGAAGATCTGTTCACAAAAATGATCCCTGCCGTCGCAGCGCACAAGAAATTGCTCTCGACCCCCTGGCGTAAATTTTCTTATCGCGAGGTTGTGGAACTTTACGGTTCAGATAAACCAGACCTGCGCTTTGGTATGGAACTGATCGAATTAAATGATGTTTTTGAGAAGAGTGAATTCCGGGTTTTCAAATCCACGCTCGAATCAGGTGGTGTGATCAAGTGTATTGTTGCTCCCCGTTCAGCGGATATGTCTCGCAAGGAATTGGACGCTCTCACCGAAGTGGCGAAAACTTTTGGCGCGAAGGGAATGCCCACGCTGGGATTTACAACCGAGGGCGTGAAAGGCAGCACATCGAAATTTATCACCCCTGAGGAAGTCGAAGTGCTCAAGGCCAGGACTGGCGCGAAAGACGGTGATCTGATCGTTTTTGCAACCGACACACGCGCCGTTGCCAATAAAGTGTTGGGTGGACTTCGCCTCTGGTTCCGTGATAAATTGGATCTTGCTGATAAGGAAATGATGGCATTTGCCTGGGTTGTGGATTTTCCATTCTTTGCATGGAACGAAGAGGAACAACGCTGGGATTCTGAACATCACCCATTTACCATGCCTAAGATGGAAGACCTCGACAAGTTTGATACAGACCCCGGCGCGGTAATGTCTGACGCTTATGACATGGTCTGTAATGGCTATGAGATGGCTTCGGGTTCCATCCGCATTCACCGCCGCGATATTCAAATGAAGATGTTCCAAATGCTTGGATTGACCGATGAAGAGATCCAGGCCAAGTTCGGTCATATGTTGGAAGCTTTTGAGTATGGCGCCCCCCCACATGGCGGCATGGCTCCTGGCATTGACCGCCTCATCATGTTACTTGCAGACGAACCCAACATCCGCGAAGTGATCGCATTCCCCAAGAATCAGGCGGGACGCGATGTCATGGCGGATGCGCCCTCTGAAGTCGAGCCGAAGCAGTTGAAAGAGCTGCATATCAAATTCAATTAATACCTTTGCAAGGCGGGCTCTAGTATTTTTTCCCAAAGCGATCTTCCACCTTATAAGGAGATTGCTTTGGGTGGAAAAGTATCGCCCATGCAATGCGAGGATGCAAATTTATGACCCAAACAATAGATACCAACACAGTTAAACACGTTGCCACTCTTGTAAGGCTTGGTATTACTGATGAGGAAGCTCAAAAGTTCAGCGGACAATTCTCCTCCATCATTGAATATTTCAATATGCTCAATGAAGTTGATACCGAAAACATAGTTCCTGCGTCAGATATTGCCAATGCCGAAAATATTTTACGCGAAGATGTGGTTAAGCCATCCATGAGCCGCGAGGAATTTCTCAGGAACGCCCCTCAAGCTGAAGGTGGCTACGTCAAGGTGCCCACTATCCTGGGTGAAGAATAGTGAATTGAGTATTAAGGAGTTTGGCAAGCCGGCAGGCAGCTGTTTCCTTATCATTTTCCTGACCTCCTAACGACTACCCTCATTACCTAAAACCACTAAACTATGCAACTACCCAATCTAACCATCCGAGAAATTCACCAATTACTACTTACTAAAAAAATCTCCAGCGTCGAACTCACGCAGGCAACTCTCCAACGCGCCCACGAGATTGACCCGAAGATAAATTCCTATGTCACCATCACCGACGATCTGGCTTTGGAGCAAGCCCGTCAGGCTGATGAATGTCTCGCCAAAGGTGAAAACATCACCCCGCTCACCGGCATTCCCTTTGCGATGAAGGATTGTATCTCCACCCGTGGAGTTCGCACTACATGTTCATCGAAAATCCTCAAGGATTATGTTCCGCAATACAATGCCACTGTCACTAATAAACTAGCAGATGCAGGCGCAGTCCTCATCGGTAAGACCAATATGGATGAGTTCGGCATGGGGTCATCCTGTGAAAATTCAGCTTTTTTCAACACCTGTAATCCCTGGGATTTGACCTGCGTTCCTGGCGGTTCCAGCGGAGGTGCGGCGGCTGCAATGTCAGCGGGGTTATGTAATTTCTCAATTGGCGAAGATACGGGGGGGTCGGTACGTATGCCAGCAGGATTCTGTAATGTCACAGGAATCAAACCAACATACGGGCGTGTCTCCCGCTACGGGCTTATTGCGCTTGTCTCCTCTTTTGACTGTATAGGCCCCATGACTCGTGACGCTTACGACTGCGCCACGGTCCTCGAGACAATTGCAGGCCACGATCAATATGACAGTACTACCTTTAACTTGCCGGTCCCAAGATACACAAAAAACATCGGGAAATCGGTCAAAGGGATGACCATCGGAATCCCAAAGGAATATTTTGTCTCAGGCATGGAAGCGGGCGTCGAGTCATCCATTCAGGAAGCCATTCGCACGTATGAAAAACTCGGCATGGTGGTTCGTGAAGTCTCGCTGCCCAACACCAAATATGCACTTCCTGTGTATTATCTTTTACTCTTCGCTGAAGCCAGTTCAAACCTCGCCCGTTTTGATGGTACGCGCTTTGGTCTTTCGGTTGCGGATAATGCGAAGGATGTGCTGGATATTTATTTGCAGACCCGCCGCGAGGGATTTGGCGATGAAGTCAAACGCAGGATCATGCTTGGAGCTTATGCTCTCTCTGCCGGATATTACGATGCGTACTATCTCAAAGCCCAAAAAGTCCGCACCCTCCTTCGCCGTGATTTTGAGTTGGCTCTGTCAGCTGTTGATATTCTTCTCGCCCCGACCTGTCCCACCACTGCCTTCAAGCTTGGCGAAAAGACCAGTGATCCGCTTGAAATGTATCTTTCCGATATTTATGTTGTTGCCACCAACCCTGCAGGGGTGCCTGCTCTATCCCTGCCCGCTGGTTTTTCCAATAATATGCCAGTTGGGATGCAACTCATTGGCAAGCATCTCGATGAACAATCTCTTTTCCAGATTGGTCATGCCTACCAGCAAGAGACAGACTGGCATAAGAAACTTCCATCCATTTGACGATAAACCATGACCTTCGGCCTGTGACCATCACGGTTCACCAATCATCCACGGTCAACGATCAAACCACGAGACTATTTGAATATGCAACCAACCTACGAACCTGTCATCGGACTTGAAATTCACGGCGAACTCCTTACGAAATCCAAAATGTTCTGTGGATGTTCCGCCGACTATGGCTCTGCACCTGAGCCGAACACTCTTATCTGCCCTGTGTGCACAGGTTTGCCTGGCGCGATGCCTGTTGTCAACAAGAGGGCAACCGAACTCGCCGCGCTGGTGGGGCTCGCCTTGAACTGTACCATTAATCCGCACAACACCTTCGCACGCAAAAACTATTTTTATCCTGATCTGCCCAAAGGCTATCAAATCTCGCAATACGAGTTGCCAATTGCTGAAAAAGGCTGGCTGGATATAAATGATTCCCCTCTCCCCCGGGGGGATGAGTTAAGTGCGGGAAGGCAGCTTCGCGTGAGAGTCCGCCGGGTGCATATTGAAGAAGACACTGCCAAACTTGCCCACGAAAAAAAATCTGCACTCATAGACTTTAACCGCGCCGGTGTTCCACTACTTGAAATCGTCTCCGAACCTGACATGCGCACTGTGGATGCCGCGCTCGACTACGCCACCAAAATTCGCGCCATTTTGCGCTACCTCGGGGTAAATTCTGGCGACATGGAAAAGGGTGTGCTGCGCTTCGAGGCGAATGTTTCCGTGCGTCCTGTCGGCAGCGATGAACTCCGCACCCGCACTGAAATAAAAAACCTCAATAGCTTCCGGGCGTTGGTACGTGCCTCAGCATATGAGATCGAACGTCAGACCAAAGTCTACGAAAATGGGGGACAGGTGATTCAGGAAACTCTCGGCTGGGATGATGTGCGCGGTGTGACTGTTTCACAGCGGGGAAAGGAAGACGCTCACGATTACCGTTACTTTCCTGAGCCCGACTTACCCCCGCTGCACTTGAGTGATGCCTGGATTGATTTGATTCGAAGCCGCCTGCCCGAGCTGCCCGAAGCCAGGACCAACCGCTTCATCGCAGAAATTGGGCTTTCTCCCGCTGATGCGCGTTTTCTTACTTCCGAGCTTTTTCTGGCAGATTACTTTGAGAGTGTGTTGGCAAAAGCTAAAAGCCCAGCCAAAACTGTTCACTCTTGGATGGCTGGTGAATTCATGCGTTATCTGAACGACTCTGCCATTGACATCAAAGACCTTACCTTTTCCCCTGAATCCTTTGCCCAACTGGTGGACATGGTCACCGATAAAACCATCAGCGGCAACTCGGCAAAAGCCGTGCTGAACGAAATGTTCAAGAACGGTGGTGACCCCGCGCAAATTGTCAAGGAGAAAAATCTCGTCCAGGTATCAGATACAGCCTTCATTCAGGAAGCCATCGAAAAAATTCTGGGTGACAATCCCAGGGAAGTGGCACAATTCCTGGCCGGTAAAGAGACCATTATCCAATGGCTCATGGGACAGGTTGCCCGCGCCACCAGAGGTAAAGCCGACCCTAATGTTGCAAAAGAGCTGCTGGTGAAGGCGTTGGAAGCAAGAAGGAAATGATCCATAACAAAAAGAGTCTCGCATGTGAGACTCTTTTTTAGTGATGAGCTACTTGTCTTTTTCTTTTTTATCTTTTTTCTTTTTCACGTCAGGGTGCGCCATCATATCAACGGCAATTGTCACCGCCAGAATGAGGATGTCATTTTGTTCAGGGTCGATTTCCACGCCATAGGTATCCGTCAGGCGGAACCATTTCTTGGAGATTTCAGCGACCTTGCCCCACCCTTGTTTGATCGAATACTCCTGGTCAAGGATATTGCCCTGTACAACCAGGTCTGGCCCGTTCTTGACCTTCACATCCCAGCGGTCGCGCAGTGGGGCGATAAGGGCTTTCTTAATCACCGCCAGGTCCTTGCCGTCCGCATCCTCGATTATCATCGTGTCCTTGATCGCCAGCAGACGCTCTTTAATCTGGCATAGCTTTTTGCCCTTCATATCTTCAAAAACAAGTGTCTTGCGGATGCGCAGCACTTTGCCATCCACCTTGAAAACTTTTTCGCCTTCCTCATTTTCGATCCAAAAATCATCTCCGATGGAGATCAGGTTTTGATGTATTTTGTAGCGGGTTGTCATGGGTTTTCCTTTTTAAATAATACCTCTGGCCACAGATCACCTCTCCCGTGGAGAAAATGCAATTTGTGCTCATGAGGGGTATGAGCGTGGGGATAAATTTTCTACACCAGTATAATGTACGCCGGCCATAAGTAGAAGTCACATTTTTATTACAAAGGGGATGGACGCGGAAAGTTTACACGCTTATGGAGCACATAGATACAATCTCTGGGGTTCAGATCACACACCATTACGGGGCGTTGGCAGGATGTGGATTTGTAATATCAGGTGGTAGTTGAGAGATGTCGGTATAATCAGTCATTCGACCCTAAAAATTTTGCGAGGATAAATGGATTCACTTTCAGAACGCCGCAAGGCGATTCTTTTTCTAGCGCTTGCCGCCATTTTATGGAGCACCAGTGGGGTGTTGTTAAAGACCATGGACTGGGGCTCAATGGCTATCCTGGGCGGGCGTGGCCTGTTCGCGAGCCTGATATTCCTCGTTTATCTGCGTCGTATTCCCACCCAATGGACACGCTGGAAAGTCCTGGCTGCGGTCGCTTCAATAATGACCCAATTCCTGTTTGTCACCTCCACTAAACTTACCACCGCTGCCAACGCGATTTTCCTGCAATACACCGCCCCTATTTATGTTGTCCTGCTTGCATTCTGGTTTCTGCGCGAAAGGCCCTCCCGAACGGACTGGGTTTCGATGTTCATAATTTTTCTTGGGCTGGTGCTGTTCTTTGGAGATAAACTGAGCATAGACGGTTTCTATGGAAATATTCTGGCAGTTTTGAGCGGGCTCACCTCTGCGGTCATGATCGTTTCCTTTCGTGCACAAAAGGATGGCGCGCCTGCAGAAAGCGTTCTCATCGCCAGTCTTATAACAACCATATTTTGTTTTCCGTTCGTCCTCAAGGAGACATGGACAGTCAGCAGCTGGCTGGTCATCGCCTATCTCGGCTTGTTCCAGATCGGACTTGCATTCGTGTTTTTTACCAAAGCGATCAAACATATCCCTGCCTTGGAAGCGAACCTTGTCGGTACGCTTGAACCTGTCTTGAATCCAGTCTGGGTATTCCTGTTCCTTGGCGAAAGAATGGGTACATACGCCTTTTGGGGTGCTCTGGTTGTACTCGGTGGCGTGATTCTCAGCGCCATTAGCAGTGCCCGTGCGACGAAGGAAACTGGGCAGAACAAGACATCCGAAAGTTTTTGATATTTCCAGGCCTGAGGGACCCTCACCTCAAATAAAATCTGACGAAGATCCATTTTCGGAAATTATCCCTCCACATTGGGAAATAAAAAGTACGCCGACTTTCGATCATTCATAATATAATACGTGTTGACAGGAAGTTAAAGAAAATCATAAAAGAGGAATTTATCCCATGGCTGAATATGTCAGCGTTTCACAAATTTCCAACTACATCGGACAGGACATCATTCTCAAGGGCTGGGTCTATAACCGCACGGACAAGGGTAAATTATCATTTTTACTTGTGCGCGACGGGACAGGGTTTATCCAGTGCGTTGCCTTCAAAGGTGACCTGACGCCTGATCTTTTTGAGCAGATTTCGCATCTGCCCCAGGAATCTTCAGTCATCATTACGGGGGCGGTACGCGAAGACAAGCGTGCACCCGGTATTCCCGGCGGCTATGAAGTGGGCATTAAGGATTTGCAGGTTGTGCAAGCCGCAGATCTCGACTACCCGATGTCACTTAAAGATCACGGTGTTGATTTCGCGCTCGATCACCGTCATCTGTGGATCCGGATGCAGAGTCAATGGGCTATTCTGCGCATTCGCTCGACGGTTATGGCCGCCACACGTGAATGGCTCGACAATAATGGCTTCACTGCGATGGACACACCCATCCTTACTCCTGCCGCTGCTGAAGGAACCACCACCCTTTTTGAAACTCCCTACTTCGATGAAGGTTTTGCCTATCTCGCACAGACGGGTCAGCTGTATAACGAGGCAAATATTTTTGCCTTTGGAAAAGTCTATTGCTTCGGCCCCACCTTCCGTGCTGAAAAATCAAAAACCCGCCGTCACCTGACCGAATTTTGGATGCTTGAACCTGAAATCGCCTTCTGCGATTTGGACGGGCTAATGGAAGTTGAAGAGCAGATGCTGGCACACATCATCCAGCGTGTCTTGCGAGACCGAATGCCTGAGTTGAAATTCCTTGGACGGGATGTATCCAAATTGGAAAGCATCACAACCCCATTCCCGCGAATTTCCTACGATGATGCGGCGAAGATGATCGAAGAATTACGCGACAAGGAAACTGACCCCGAGAAGAAGGAATTGCTCGCCTTTGAATGGGGTATGGACTTTGGCGCTCCGCATGAAACCGCCATTACCAACCAGTTTGAAAAGCCTGTGTTTGTCTATGGTTACCCGAGCGCGGTGAAAGCTTTTTATATGGAACCGTGGCCAGGCAGACCTGAAGTTTGCAAATCGGTTGATCTACTTGCTCCTGAAGGTTACGGAGAAATTTGTGGTGGTTCGGAGCGTATGAGCAGTTACGAAGGGCTGCTGGCTCGTATCCGTAAAGAAAAACTGCCCGAGGAATCCTTCAAGTGGTATCTTGATCTTCGCAAATTTGGCTCAGTTCCCCACTCAGGTTTTGGCATGGGTACGGAACGTGTCACCTCATGGATCTGCGGTATCGAACATATACGCGAGGCGATAGCCTTTCCACGCACGATCAAGCGGGTATATCCATAAACGAATCGGAGGTCCTCAGGACCTCCGATTCGTTTATCTATCTTTATCCAATAATTTACCCATGTTTTTTCGCAGGATGACAAAGAGCAAGTTGTCAGTCCGAGTTGGATGATTCTGACACTTGTATCAAATTTAGAAAGAGATTTAATAACCATGTCACTTTTTTCTGAAATTACAGAACAACCTGACCGGATCAGGTCACTGCTTGCTTCACAGAAAACGACCGTGGAGCGGATCGCTGCTGAAATACAAAAGCGTGATATTCAATATGTATTCCTTTCTGCGCGGGGTACGTCGGATAATGCGGGGCGCTACGCTAATTACCTGCTTGGCGCAATGAATGGCCTTCCGTTGGCGCTCGCCACCCCATCACTTTTTACATATTATAAGCAGCCGCCGCAGCTGAAGAACGCGCTGGTGATTGGTATTTCGCAATCAGGCAAGTCACCTGATATTGTCAGTGTGTTGGAGGAAGGCAAGAAGCAGGGATGTCTGACGCTCGCCATCACGAATGAGCCAAACTCTCCTCTGGCGAATACTTCCGATTTTGTTTTTGATATCCAGGCAGGAGCCGAGAAAGCTGTTGCTGCGACAAAGACGTATACGGCAGAATTGATGGCTGTGGCGATGCTTTCCGCCGCCCTGAGCGGGGAAAAAAGCGCGTGGACTGGGTTGGCAAAGATTCCAGCCTGGATGAAGAAGACCTTGAACCAGAGTGATTTTATTTCTCAGGCGGCGCAAAGATACCGTTACATTGACCAGACTGTTGTGTTGGGCCGGGGATTTAATTATGCCACCGCCTTTGAATGGGCGTTGAAGATGAAGGAACTGACCTATATCATTGCCGAACCGTATTCCTCTGCTGACTTCGCACACGGTCCGATTGCCATGATGGTAAGCGGTTACCCTGTCTTTGCGATCGCATCCAAGGGTAAAGTGTTTGATTCCATGCTCACCATGCTCAAACGCCTGCATGAAGAAATTTCCGCCGAGTTGGTGGTGATTTCAAATGATAAAAGAGCGTTGGCGCTGGCACAGGTTCCGTTGACCATCCCCTCCGATGTCCCTGAATGGCTTTCGCCGCTGGTCAATATAGTACCCGCGCAGTTGTTTGCCTATCATCTGACCATTGCCAAAGGCTACAATACCGAGCAGCCGCGTAGTATCCGTAAGGTTACAGAGACCACATAGAATTCATGCTTTCTTTGGTTCATGACAGGGGAGTGCAACGCACCCTTGGCAGTTCTTAGGATGTTGAGTTCTTCGGTAGCCCAACACGCTCACTCAGGGTGACGTGCTTCCCATTTAAGGGCTTTCATCAGGATAGGTAATGGAAAATCGCAGGGGACAGATTACTCCTATTTATTGCTCATGTATTGGGCAAATAATAATGGGATTTCCAGTGCTCTATCATTGATTTCTTTAACTCCAATAACTCACTTTCGCCAAGACAGAAATTTGAGGTCCCTCCAGGTCGCGGCCTTTCCATACTCAATTGCATCTATAAACGATTTTTGAAAGTGGTGATGATAAACTTGAAAAAATATCAACTGCTCAATCAAGGTCTTTGTTAAACACGATTACTCTTGAAATTAAAAATATTTTTCGGCACTTAAGATGCCCTCAAATGCACAACGTGCATCAGCCTGGGCTTTCTGCCACCACTCTGGATCTGAAGGTAAGAACAACTCATTGTATTCACGCTTCATCCAGTCACGTGCTGTATCACTCCCGCCATGCCAGCGCAGGGTATTCTCAAAGACAGTTGTCCGCAGACTGTGAATTCCTTCCAGCAGTGAATCACCGTAAGTGCCAAATTCAAACGATCCCGCATATATCTTTTTCTCTGGATATTCCGATAGAACCATTTTGTGGAAATATTCGATCATGTCTCCATGGATTGTGTAAAACTCATCTGGATTCACACCCACTACCAACGGTACTTTGAACCTGATTGCTGTTTCATTGGCGGTCATCTTCTCTGATGGAGGGTTTACCAGTGTCATTTGCCAGCGTGGACCATAGCCTGTGTGGATGTCCAGCAATACAGTGTGGTTGTATTGTTTGATTGCAGAGGAGAGAATACCTTGTATAAATTTGGTTTCCTCCTGGGGTTCAAAGCCGCCAAAGTATATCCCGTTGTCGACTCGGTACTGGCCCATTAATGCCGTTTCTCGGATGTGCCGAGCTCCCTTGGGCAGGGCCTTCAACACGTTCCAAGTAAAAGCAATTTTTTCGTAAAGAGGGTTCCTGAGCGGGTGGCCTGGATTTATCAAATTCTTGAGCGATTCATAATGCGAATTAAGGAGCTTGAGTGCCCTGAAATCCTCTTCAAAGTTGCGGTTGAGGTCAATGCCGTTTTTATTGATGCGGGTCCGATATTTCATCCCGTATGGGTTGATGGGATGAACGAGCAAAAGACCCGTGTTCCCAGGGTCAAGGCGTGGCAAATACTCCTGGATAAAGAGCTGCAATATCCCGGATCCAACATAGCCTTCAATTCCATGCAAGCCTGTGGTCAGGATCAATAATTTTTGTTTTTCATTAGTTGGGTTGGCAGAGATGACATCAATTGTCAGGTCGGAACCAGCTTCGATAAAATGACTGAGTAAACGGGAACCAGGCCACCGGTCAGAAATAGTATTAAGCAAAGCCCGGAATTTCTCGCGTGATGATTCATAGGTCGCGGGGATAAAAGTCATTTAGAAAGGTCCATAATTGAGCATTACTGCTATGACGAGGAAGATCAATGAGGCGAGGATCACCCAGATCCACAAGCTCATCACCCATCGCAGCCATTTGGGGTAGGTTACGGCGGTCAGACTGAGGCAGATGAGCAGAACGGCGCTGGTGGGGTAGGCGAGATTCGAAAAGCCATCCCCAAAGACGTAGGCGAGCACAGTGGTTTGGCGGGTGACACCGACCAGGTCAGCGAGTGGAATGAGGATGGGAATAAGCAGGAAAGCTTTTGCCGAGCCGCTTGAAACAAAGAACTCAATTCCGAGTGTCAGTACAAAGATCAAAAGGGCAGCGGTGATGGGGTTCGCACCAAGGAAGATGTTTGCGGCGCTGTGTAAAATAGTGTCAAGGATCCCACCCGAAGCGATAATGAACTTGACACTCGCTGCCATGAGAATTAGGGGAATGGCGGGTGCAATTCCCCCGAGACCTTCACCTGCTGCTTTCCAGGCATCTCTGCCGATGCCCGCAATGAGACCTGAGCCGACGCCCGCGATCAAGAATAGCAGGCCGACGATCGGCAGGGCAAGATCACTTATGGCTGGGACAAACGGCCCTGCAATGAGCACGCTGAAAATCATCACGACACAGGCCAGTAAAAATGTAATTGCGGGTGTAGTGCCTTTTTTTTCATGTGAGATTGAGTCTGCACTAAAATGGGCGTATTTTTCGCGTGTGGCTTGTTCCTCAGCATAAACAGGTGAGGCTTGCGGGTTAACTTCCACTTTGCGCGCGTGACGGGTGAGAAAGAGCGCCAATAAAATGTACATGAATATGAATATTACGATACGATAGCCCGCGCCAGAGAAGGCGGGTAATTCGGCAATGCCCTGTGCCACGCCAATTGTGAACGGATTGATTATGGCGGCAGAGAAACCCATGTTGGTGGCGAGAATCGACATGCCCAAGCCTGTCAGCGTGTCCCAGCCGAGGGAATAGGAGAGGGCGATCATCAACGGCACAAGCGGTACGACTTCTTCAAAGATGCCGAAAAACGCCCCGAGTGCCATGAAAAATAATGAAATGATAAGGAGGAGAATATATTTTTGACCTGCAAAACGGCGGACAATACGCGCCAGCACGGCTTTGAGTATTCCGCTTTTATCCATGATGGCAAAAGCAACGCCTACCATTAGAATGAAGATGATGATGACAATGACCGTTAATCCGTCGGGGCCGGTAATCACTTCAAGCGGAGCGGTGAACCAGCGCCAGATGGGATAGTCGGGTTTATCTATGAACTCAAATGAATCGGGTTTTAGGGTCTCGCGCCCTTCCACTTCAATGCGTTGATATTGTCCAGCTGGGATGATGAGTGTCAGCAACCCAGCAAAGATCATCAATGCCAGCAGAATAAGTAGGGATTGTAGAAATGCCTGCTTGCTGATTTGTGCGCCTGATTTTTGTTCCACGGTGTGAACTCCTTTTCCTTAAATCGGTATTGGTATTGGGAATGATCAAGTCCGCCAGTAAAAGACTTTCTCCAGGAAATTGTACATGGACCTGATCTTCGTTTTACCATTGCAACTGGACAACCCATCACTTTATGTTGCAGATCTCCGCTTTATAAACGAAGAGACTATTATCATAATTAATCCAATCAGTGCAATCATTAATCCCTGCCAAAGGATTGGATTGAGAATGGCTTGTAACATGGTTGAAGCGATATTATTGGCATAATCCAGAAAGAGCGCAGGCAGCGAAGCTAATAATCTATTTATGAGAACAATTTTCAGGATAGTGCCAAAGATCGGTGCGCCGATCAGGCTAATAACGCCAGTAAGGAAACCTATGATGAACAGTGAGACTCCCCACACCTTCAGCCAGCTCCTGAGGGAGTTGACCGTAAGAAGGGTCAAAAAAAACAAAAACACCAACGGAAGGATCGGGCTTAATCGAAACGCCATTCGCATAGCCAGTAATTTGTCGCGCGGGTCATTTTGGGATGGTGCGCTAATCAATGTCAAATGGTCGGGGATTACCAATGTAACTGCCTGCATTTGTCCCTGAATTATTGGCGTCAGTATTGGAAGCAAATTGGCGGGAGGATTACAGAATTGAATTTCGCTGTTGGTGAGAAGGTTAATTGTGGTTTGTGCTATTTGTTCCAACGTGCAATCAGGTTGTGTGTTAAGCAGCGTGTAAACCGCCTGTACGCCCGATTCACCGGCCATGCTGGCTTTGAGCGGAATGAGAGAAATTTGAATTGAATCTGTTTGCATGTTAAGGTAGGTAAAGGTTGAATTCAATACCTCGTCTCCCATCGCCTTGAGGGTCTCCTGTGACAACATTGCACGGAAATATCCCTCCCACGCCTCCCCGCTCATGCCGCGCATTACGAAGGGCAACTGACTGGCATCGGTGGTTGAAGAGAGCATGACTTTTGCCATGTCTGCAGGCAGTGTATTGTAAAAATCAGTGCTTGCAAAAGCCTGTTGATATATCTCTGCTGTAAACGCCCTGCGATCAACATTGAAGAGGATCAACGCAGTCACACCTGTGGATACAAAAAATATCGTAAGGATAATTTCGGTAAATTTCTTAAGTGAATCCATCTTATCTCAATAAAAACATCCCGCAGGTTTTTGCTGAAATCATTTTCAGTTCGATTAAACCTACGGGATGTTCTTTTTCTTATGAAGTCAAAATTTCAATATAATCCTGCGTAACCACTTCAGCATTACCGACGCCAAGCAGGTTTAACAATTCCTTTACCAACTCTGCTTTGAGGTCCGCATCCTTGCGACTCCAGGTGCGGCTCTTGATCTCAAGGAAATAGCGCATATCTGGTTCTTTCATGTGATCAAGATTGATGAAGAATTCAGTCTCTTTATAACTAATATGCCAGCGCAGGCGGTCTTTTTCCACCAAAATAACCTGGATGGGTTTAAAGTATTCACGGTAAAAACGGGAGGTATGTACGGCAGGCGCAAGGAAGCGACTGCGCGAGAGTAGCACATTATGTCCGATCTCATCTTCACGTTGTTGACCCAGCAAGGTCAGTCGTGAGCGCACGTTTTCCACATTACCCTTTTCATTAATGAGATTATCTTCGCGAAAGCGCAGTCGTCCCTGGGAAGGATCCTCGAACATGTAATACTCATCGTATTGATGATAATGTTTGTGCGCGTTGATCTCGATTTCGGGTTGAGTGATCTTCTGGATCAGCTGGTCTGGATCGGTTACTTTGACCTTGACCTGCACCTCAAATGATTCCTGTTCCATCGAGCCACCTAGCGCGATCAACTTGGAGAGCACAGATTGCTCACGATCGATGAGGAATGCATCGATCTTTTGCGCCATTTCATGGGCTTGCTTTAGCAGGTCGGCTTCGTTTAGTGTGAGCAAATTATGTTTGCGCATCAACCACTTGCCGTTTACCATAACATCGCTCACGTCTGTGGATTTTGACGCGAAGACCAGTTGGGCGTAGGCATTGTTCGGGTTACGGCGGAAGCGGGGAGAATTGTGTATGGGCGATGTATGGACCAAGATCAGGTCGGCACGTTTGCCCGGTTCGAGCGAGCCGGTAATATCTCCGATGTGAAGGGCCTGTGCGCCCATACGAGTTGCCATCAACAGGGCTGTTGCCGCTGGGACAACAGTTGGGTCGTTGCTGGATGCTTTTGCCACAAAAGAAGCGAGGCGCACTTCCTCGAACATATCCAGGTCGTTGTTTGATGCAGGTCCATCAGTTCCAATGCCAACATTGAGGCCGTTTTCCAGCATCTTCTGTACGGGAGCAAATCCCGAAGCCAATTTGAGATTTGATGACGGGTTATGTGCTACGCCAGCATTTACATGCTGTAAGGTTCTTATTTCACCAATGTCAATATGGACGCAATGTGCGGCAATTACTTTTGCCTCGAGTACACCCTGCTTCTTGACGTAGGGCACAACCGGCATTCCCTGTTCCTGGCGCATGGTTTCAACTTCAAATGCTGTTTCGGAAATATGGATGTGCAGGGGAACATCGAATTCCCTGGCAATGTCGGCGCAGGCTCGCAGGATTTCGGGGGTGGTGGAGTAGGGCGCGTGAGGTGCAATGGCGGGGACAATTAACGGATGACCTTTCCATTTTTTAATGAATTCACGGGCATAGGCAAGAGAGACCTCAAAAGAAGGCGCATCGGGTGCGGGATATTTCATCACGCTCTGACCGCAGATAGCGCGCATGCCTGCATCAGCCGTGGCTTGGGCAATGTCATCCTCAAAGAAGTACATATCGTTAAATGTGGTCACACCGCTGCGGATCTGTTCAGCGCAAGCGAGTAATGTTCCAAGCCGTACAAATTCTGGAGTGACAAATTCACGTTCGACGGGCAGCATGTAGCCCATGAGCCAGACATCAAGGCGCAGGTCATCTTCGAGGCCGCGCAGGAGGGTCATGGGTACGTGGGTATGTGCATTGACGATCCCAGGCATGAGGACCTTGTTATCACAATCAATGGTTTCATCTGCCGTGTATTCCTTGACGATCTCAGCTTCGGGTCCTACCGCCACGATCACATCACCCTTTACGGCAACTGCGCCGGGGTCATATTGATTCATCTTGCCGTCCATGGTGAGGACAATGGCGTTCGTAAGAAGGGTATTTACTTTTTGAGTCATTCAATCTCCTTATACTTGGTCTCTTGTATATGCCAGTTACAGATTCTGCAAAGTATTTTGATAAAATGTGCTTAACTACATTTTATCTGTAATGTTGGTGAAGAAAAGACTTTTTCATGAAGTACTACAATTATCTTTCCCAATTCAATAGCACATCCAATGCCTTCAGGTTTCTTTTGAGGTCGGTTTTTGCATGGGTGGATAATTCCATATCCACGGAAACCGCACCCCGCTCTACAGCATAATCTGCAAGGGTGCCGGTAAATAGACATCCAGTATCCAGCGGTGGAAAAGCATACTCAGTTACATACGCCAGTTCTTTTGCAAACTCAATCGATTTTTTCTCCCAGGGTTCGCCACCGGGAAAAACGCCGAGCGCAGCGCTATGATAACTGATGAGTGCTTCAATTTTATGCATTTGCAGAAAACTGACCAGTGCGCGTGTCTCTGGTTCGGAAGCTGGACCAGTACCGCCAATGGAAGGACCATAATCCCAACAGCCGTCACGATCCCATTCAGCAGCCCAGTTGGTTGGAAAGTTGCGGTTCAAGTCCACGCCGTGATCGTTGACCCGTCCATCATAGCCATGATCGCGTGCGTCGCCGTCGGGGTTCAGGTTTCGCAGAATGTAAAGTGTTACATCCTTCGGGATAATTTGCGGGTTATTGTAAATATGAGTGATCAATTCATCAGCAAGTGCAATTGTGTTCCACTCATATCCGCCATGAATCCCTGCTACGATCATGCGTTGTTTTTTTCCATTGCCAAATGTATACACTTCAATGGGTCTGCCTGAAACTGAGTACCCGATGATCATGGGACGTGTGCCGCCTACAAGCACAAAAGGAGTCGCAGTTTGCACCACGATCAATGTAGAACGTGGGTTGGGAGTCACAGTCGGCAGGTGGAGCAAGGGTGAGTTTGGATCGGGCGTGTAGGTTGCGGGCAGGGTGGCTGTGGCAATTGGTGGGGATGATATGGATGTTTCACGCGGTGCCGCAGAAACAGGATTTAATGCCAGATAAGCGATTGCAACAAGCGCAATACCTGCCAACCCAAAAAGGTTCAACCCCCAAGCCAGCGAAACCCAGATTGATTCCCGTTTTTTGTGCAGTGCGGGCATTATCCCAATTCCTCAAGAAGTGTCGTGCGCAGCCAGTTCAAGGCCAGATTTGCAGCCCAGCGTGGCAGGCTGCGGGGAGGTCCGCCAAAGGTGATGTGATGTTTTTTTTCGCCCGTCGGTATAATCATCAGCATGTCGGCGGTGCGTTCTTCGGGATAGGCCACAACACCCAGCGCAATATTGGCTTTCGAGTCGGCTTGGGCGGCGTGTAAAGCCTGGGACAAAGTATCAGCTGACAGACCAGACCGTGTGATCGTGTGCGGAATCTTCCGCGCCAGCATCCCATCCAAACCTGATTCTATTGCAGCCAGAGTCCAGCCGCGACGGGCGATCGCATCCAGGACCATATCTTCCAATTTGTCTTCATCCGCTCCAAAGACCACAGCGCCGAGTCTCTCACGTACCTGTGCCTCGACCTCCGCGATCATGGCATTGGCTTCGCCTTCATTGTTAGCCTTTGCCGCAATGCGGATGTCCACCACGCCCGTATGCGCAGCAAGCCCAACAGTGGGATTACTCAGTTTTTCAAGGTCGGCAATTTTTTCGTCTATCATGCCTTCCCCGAGGCCCGAACAATGAATGACGCGCACCTTGATGATTTTGTCGAGGTGGAAGCGTTTTTGCAGGTAAGGGATAATGGACTCGTGTAAAACCAGTTCCATCTCATTGGGAACACCGGGCAGGGAAATGACCACACTAAACTCTGTTCCCTTACTCAATTTGGGGGAGTGGTGTTCTACAATAAAACAGGGCGCGGTGCCTACGGGATTGGGAATACCGATCGAGCCTTTTGGTACATACGCCTGCCGCTTTTGATTTTCGGATGGCGTGCGTCCATAACGGGCAATGGTGGCGATCACTTGCTGCCACAGGTCTTCACGGAATTCTGTTTCGACACCAGTGGCTTTTGCCACGGCTTCACGTGTTGGGTCGTCAACCGTTGGGCCTAACCCGCCAGTGGTGATGACGATATCAGCGCGCTGTAGGGATTCGCGAATGGCATCCGCGATCCGTTCTTCGTTGTCCCCGATGGTGATTGTGCGATACAAGTCCACGCCCAGCGCACGCAGGTTTTGAGCAAGGTAGCGGGTATTGGTGTCCACGATCTCGCCGAGTAATATTTCCGTTCCGATGGTGATGATTTCTGCTGATGTCATATTTTTTCCAATAATTGAACTTTTAAGTCTTGAAAATTCCAACCACATTGTACTCTTGATTCAAGATTACTTCTTTGACGCGGTTTAGATCAAACTTTGAACCTTTGTTAAAAATCCTTTTCATTTTGCCGCCCATGTTGTTTTGTGCTTTGGGATGAAAATTAGACAATAAAGCAACCTATTGACACCCTGCCCGCCCCCTGATAGAATTTTTTATCATCGCATATGTCCTGAAGGAGATGCCACCTCATGCTCAACAATCCAAAACTTATTCTCATTTACATTTTACAGATCATTCCATTGTTGATCTTTCCACCGGAAACCCTGAGATCAGGGCTGGTTTTTGTTGGCATAATGGTAATTATATTTGCATTGCTTGGTTATGGCTTGTGGCGTGGGCGCACATGGGCGCTTTCGCTCAGTTTAACCCTGCAAGGATTCAATGTGATTGTCCGACTTATGATGCTATTCCCAAATGCTCTGATGAGATTGTCTGATGGGGGCTTTGTGTTTGATCTCTCATATATAGCATTCGGAGTTGTGTCCATTGCCTTGTCGCTATATTTCCTGCTTCGCCTGGATCGCCCCGACGTGCGTGCAACGATCGTGGGATAACTCGAAGTCGTATAAAATAAAAAGGTGCCGACTGCTAAAACGCAATCGGCACCTTTTTTATTCGCGGAACGATCTAGTTTAGTGACCGCCGAGATAAGCCTTGATGACTTGGGGGTCATTCAACAGGTCATTCGATTTTCCCTCTGCGACGATCTTCCCGGTTTCCAGCACATATCCCCGGTGAGCGACCGATAGCGCCATCTGGGCATTTTGTTCAACGAGTAGGATGCTGGTTCCCTGCGAGTTAATCTCCTGGATAATATTAAAGATCTCTTCAACCAGGATCGGGGATAATCCCATCGAGGGTTCATCCAATAACAGCAAAGTGGGCTGCGACATCAAGGCACGCCCCATTGCCAGCATTTGCTGTTCTCCGCCAGATAACGTACCCCCGAGCTGTTTCTGACGTTCTTTCAAGCGTGGGAATCGTCTAAATACATTTTCCAGATTGTTATGGATTTCTTCCTTGTTGGAGCGGGTGAAGGCTCCCATCTCCAGGTTTTCCATCACTGTCAGGGGGGCAAATATTTTTCGGCCTTCGGGTGATTGTGAAATCCCCATGCGGACAATCTCTTCTGCGGGGGTCAGGCTGATGTTCTTGCCACGCAGGAGGATGCTTCCTGACCGGGCACGAAGCAACCCCGAAATTGTGCTTAGGGTGGTGGATTTCCCTGCGCCATTGGCGCCGATCAGGGTGACAATTTCTCCCTTGTCGAGATTAAAGGAGATTCCTTGAAGCGCGTGAATCGCGCCGTAGTAAACATTGAGGTCTTTAACTTCAATCAACATGGCTGCGCTTTCCACTAAGTTTTTTGGCCAGGGCTGCTGCACCACGACCGAGGTAGGCTTCGACCACTTTCGGGTCGGCTTGGATTTCTTCTGGTGTGCCTCGAGCAATTACTTCACCGAAATCCATTACAGTGATGCGTTCACAGACACCCATCACCACCCGCATTTGGTGTTCAATCAATAGGATGGTCAGGTTGAACTTATCCCGGATAAAATGGATCAATTCCATCAGGGAAACGATCTCCTTGGAATTCATGCCAGCGGCCGGCTCATCAAGCAGGAGCAATTTTGGATCTGCCGCAAGAGCGCGCGCAATTTCCAGACGCCGTTGTTCGCCATATGGCAGGTTCTTGGCTATTTCGCCCTGGCGGTCTTGCAGGTTGAATACGCCCAGGAATTCCTGTGCTTGTTCCGTCAGTTCTTTCTCTTTCTGGAAGAACCGCGGCGTACGCAAAATGGCATCTCCCAGGCTATAACCGGCGTGGGCATGATAGGCAATCCGCACGTTGTCCAAAACAGTCAGGTTTGGGAAAAGGCGGATGTTTTGGAAAGTGCGAGCTATTCCGAGATGGGTTATATCGAAGGGGGGCAGGCCGACCAGATCTGTAGAATCAAAATGAATGGAGCCACTCGTGGCAACATAGATACCAGTGATCAGATTGAAAGCGGTCGTTTTGCCGGCACCATTGGGTCCAATCAGTCCAGCCAGTTCACCTTTATTGATGGTGAGGTTTAAATCTTTAACCGCCCGCAGACCGCCAAAATTCTTATTCAGCCCGACGATCTCAAGCAAGGGGGCAGGGGATGCTTTTTTTGCGGTCATTGCTTAACCTCACTGGTTGACGGAACCTTCTCGCCGTTGGATTTCACCGGACGCCGTAGCGGTGGAAGCAGTTGCTTAAGGAATGGCACTTCGAAACCACCAAATAATCCCTTGGGTCGCAACAGCATCATGATTAGTAGTAAAACTGGATAGACCACGAAGCGCCAGGTTTCAAAACCTTGTGGAAGCCACAAACGTAAGAAACCTTCCAGCACAAGCGCCCAGGCAAATGCGGCAAATACAGTGCCGGTCACACTGCCCAAACCACCGAATACGATGATGATCATTGGGTCAAAAGACTTGATGAAGTTGAATGTATTTGGATGCAGAAAGCCGTTGATATGAGCGTACAAAGCACCCGCTATACCTGCAAAAAAACTACCCAATACAAATGTCAGGATCTTTTGCTGGGCAACGTCAATGCCCATTGCCTTGCTGGCGATCTCGTCTTCACGTACCGAGATAATTGCACGCCCATTGCTGGAGTGCAATAAATTGCGTGTGATGATGAGTGTGATCAGCAGGAAAATCGAGACCCATAACCAGGATGTGAGATTGGGAATGCCTATCATGCCGCGCGCGCCTTTCATTTCCGTGAATCCCAGGAGGGTGTCGGAGTTGTCCAGCAGCACTTTCACGATAATGGTGAAACCCAGTGTGGCGATACCGAAATAGTCAGAACCCAGGGTCAGGACAGGCCATCCGAAGATATAGCTCACCTCGGCTGCGACCATGCCTCCCAGCAGTACAGCCAGGAAAAAGATGATCTGCATGGCGAAGGCGGCTGGGATCGCCGAGAAGAGCGCTGTTACAGGTTCGATCAGGAATTGACCGAGTTTGACTGCGATCAATCCTGCAATAATGACGCCTGCCAGATAAAGGGTAAAACCTGAAAGCGGGTCTATCCCGCGCAGAAGGTAAAGCAATTTGGTGACACCCCAAAAACTTAGACCTACCAATGAAACGACCAGGAACAGCACTACCAGACCGGATGCACTCTGCATTTGAGTCCAGCGATAAGTAATATCTGCTGCGGCATAGGCTCCAATGGCGTAAAAGCCCCATTGACCGAGGGAAAACTGCCCGTTGAATCCATAGATCAGGTTTAATCCCAGGCTGACAATTGCCATGACTGCCCCGAAACGGAGCAGTGTGTTCCAAAAATTATTCAGGATGTCCAGCGAAAGAAGCACCTGGATAAGGGCAATAAACAAAACGGCGACAACCATGAAGCCAACAGTACTGCGTTCCGATTTAATTAGGTTCATTGTCTGTCTCCCCTTAAGCTTTCTCGCGCTCAGGCTCGCCAAAAATACCCGTTGGGCGAACCAAAAGCACAAGGATTAAGATCGAAAAGGAGATCGCGTCGCGCATTGGAGTGGATATGTAACTTGCGCTCAACACCTCA
>JFJP01031713.1_pt1 | contig 24355 bp, 25 predicted proteins | sample 431651 | NCBI WGS metagenome assembly JFJP01 (sample SAMN02602958, study PRJNA72255) | Microbial mat metagenome, whole genome shotgun sequencing project. | biome: fresh water; feature: sink hole; material: water; isolation source: purple microbial (photo- and chemosynthetic) mats found in...
GGCTGTCGCAACCGTTAATACCGTATTGGCTCCACTGGTCTTGGCATCGACTTTTTGGACAGGTGTTGCAAAATCTGACACATCAAATCGTTTATTAAGCGATGTTGGCAATTTGGTGTTTAAAAAATTCAACACCACTTTGCCCCCTTTTTCTTTAATATCAACAACGGTATTAGGGTTCGCTAAAGCGACTAATAACAACCCATTACCTGTTGCTCCTCTTTTAAAATCAATATCTTTAATAAATTGCTTAGGCAACAACTGAGCTACAGAGGAACGATGTTTTGATTTTTCCCGCCCTGTACTTGCATTATCCAAACCAATTTCTGGCTCAGGAATTGGCTCAACTTTCATCTCTTGTTTTATTTCTGCTATCGGCGCATTAGCCTCACTCAAAGTGACTAACACTTTATTGCCTTCAATCGTTGTTTGGTAAGGAACAGATTGCACAAGATTAACCACAACGCGCGTACGTCCTGCTACTTCAACCACATAGACATTGGTTGCTGCGCCTTTGTTGACTAAGAAACTTTTTTTATCTAAACCACTTTTAACATTGGCAAAATCCAACGCAAGCCGTGCAGGATTATCGGTTTGGAACACTTTTGGTGCGACAGCCGAACCATTCATTTCCAGTTGTAACTGTACTTTATCACCCGATAATGACGCAAAATCGAGTGCTTTGATAGTCAACCCATCAGCCCAAACAACACTTATTTGTAACAGCACTAAAAAAATCGCCACCAAGCTCTGGACAGACAAACTTATGTCTTGCTTTTTTAAATTAGTTTGCTTGATATTCATTATTTTTACCTTTACTTACTGAGTTGCATCTATTTTTAATGAAGCTGGTTGTTCACGCCATGTATTAGGATTTTTATCAGGTACAATTTCCATCAATTTAATTTCATTTTCGGAAATATCAACAATTTTCCCGTCACTGGCTCCCATATAATTCCCTACTTTAATTCGATGTACCGTCCCTTCTTTAGACTGTACCAATGCCCATAAAACCGCATCTTTTTTTAGCGTTCCCACCATTTTTAGCGTGTCCAACGTATAAAGCTCTAGGTCTTCCTTAGGTCTATCGGGGTCTGGATGAATGCCATTATTGGGCGCATCTTCTCCTTCTTCTACTACATCAATAGGGTCAGCGGCTTGGAAAGGGTCTCTTGAGCCATCAAGCTCAAAGGCAAAAGGTTCTACTATTTTTGTTTCAGGCAATGGCTCAATTTGTATTTTAGGCCTTACTTTTATTTCATTTATTTTTGCATCTAAATCAGAAAAGTCATCGTTAGTACAGCTTATCAATAAAGCATTTATTAGCACACAAGCAATAACTTTTGCGTACCGTATATGTCGGGTAGGTAAAATTGTTTTCATTTAATCCACACCTTAAAATTTACTTAACTTTAGCTTGATCCGCATTCTCGCTCTCACTCGCATCGGTGTAGGTTTTTATGGTTGCCTTCATACTCATACGGGTTATTTTGCTTTTTTCGGCTACGGGTAAAACGGCTAGATTTATGTCATGCACCGTTACAATTCTTGACATCGCTGCAATGCCACTAACAAATAATCCTAATTCCTCATATTTACCTTCCATTTCGATACTGGTAGGCAATTCCAAATAAAACTCTTTATCAACGGTTGCTTCAGGCTGAAACAATTTAGACTCTAAACCACTACTGGACGCTGTTTGTGAAATTTCAAACAATAAATTTGCAACTTCTGCTTTGGTTGGCATCTGCCGCATCATGTCACTTAATGACGCTTCAATTTGTTGTAATTGCGCATGATAATCGGGTAAATTCACAGCTTTTCTTTGTTTTTTTTCAAACGCTGTAATTAACTCCACTTCTTTTTGCCTGAGAACGTCTAATGCCGCTAGCTGGTCTATCGTAAAATAATAAACGCCACCACCTACCACAAAACAACACACGATAAAAATAACCGCTGCTTTAACTTGCAAAGGCCAAGAGCCTGCAACATTAAAATCCCAATTAATTTCAGATAAATCCATTATTTTGCCTCAGTCTTAACGTCTTGTGGTTTTGCATCAGCAGGCTCTTCTTTTTTTGTTTCTTTTTGTTTTACTTCCAAAATAAAGTCGCTCATTTTCCCCTTTTCCTCCTGTACGCCCATTCCTTTTACATACTTCAGTATGGGTTCTGTCAACCAGATTGACTGCTCAACCGCTTTCATATACTCAGAAACCTTAGAGTTGACTTCCGACTTGCCGCTAATCGTAATCACCTTTTCTTTTTGTTCAACTTTGGTTAAATAAATACCAATAGGCGTAATTTTTCTCAACTCATCCAGCACATGAACAATCTCAGGTCTGCTTTCTTGTAATCCTTTGATTAAATCAATTTTGGCGTTTAGCTTGCTCTTTTTTGCTTCAATCTCTTCAATTTCCTTGATTTTTTTATCAACCTCTTCAATTTCATGCGTCACTCTGTCATTGCGCTGCTGCTGATATTCTTTCATCCCTTCTATGTGCATATAAACCAAGCCAAACAGAATACACGTTGCAACAACAGATGCCCCCATCGCAATCAAAAACTCTTGTTGGCGTTGTTGACGTAATTCTTCACGCCAAGGAAGTAAATTGATTCTGGCCATTAATCAAAACTCCTTAATGCAAGTCCACACGCAATCATCATGGCAGGTGCATCATTGCTCAAACTTTGTGGTTTGACTTTATTTGACAACGCCATATTAATAAAAGGGTTGGCAACATAAGCTGTAATACCAATATTTTCTGCCACAATTTTGTCCAATCCAGGAATTGAAGCACAGCCACCTGCTAAAATAATCCCATCAACTTCCCTATTGGCACTGGATGAAACAAAAAACTGTAACGCTCTGGAAATTTGCTGCACCATTGCTTGTTTAAACGGGTCTAAAACATCAGTGATATAGTTATCGGGCAAACCGCCTTGTCTTTTCGCTAATCCCGCTTCTTCATAAGACAAACCATAGCGACGCTGTATTTCTTCGGTTAATTGTTTGCCCCCAAAACTTTGCTCACGCACATAAATAGTTCGACAATTATGCAACACGTTCAACGTAGTCATGGTAGAGCCAACATCTGCGATTGCAACAGTTTGTTTTTCAATGGTTTTTTTACTTAATTTATCGGCACCGCGTAATTGATCAACCAATAACATAAATGCGTTTTCCATTGAAAAAGCCTCAACATCAACAATTTTGGCTTTTAAACCTGCTTTTGATAAAGCTTCTACCCTATCTTCAACAATTTCACGCCGCGAGGCTGCCAATAACACATCGTGCATTTCAGGATTCTGCTCATTTTTACCCTGAATTTCAAAATCTAAATTCACCTCATCCAACGCATAAGGAATATATTGGTCGGCTTCTACCATGATTTGCTCTTCTAAATCATCGGCATCCAAAGACGTTGCCATTTGAATAATTTTAGTCATCACAGAAGAGCCAGCAACAGCCACACAGGCATTTTTTTCCTTGGTTCCAGATTGTTTAACCGCCATTTTTATCGCATCTGCCACCATGTCGATATTGTTAATATTTTTATCAATCACCGCATCTTGTGGCAACGGCACAACCGCATAACTTTCAACCCGATAACGCGCACCCGTACCTGTTTTACTCAATTCTAATAACTTAATTGCTGCGGTACTAATATCAATACCAAGCACAGCCGAATGCTTACGATTAAAAAAATTCATGCTCAAACCTTTGTAGCATCAAAATAAATCAAATATTTCATATATGTTTACAACCTATCTTTCAATCCCAATCCAAAGCACTCAAAAAAGCTAACTTTTACGGTTCAGAGTATAGTCGTGTTTTTTGCTTTCATTTCAAAAAAATCTACTTTATTTTGAAGCAGCTATTGTCCTCTATTTAAAAAAAGGCTATTTTTAAGCACCTCGTTGTGAATATCTAAAAACCAGTTAATCTGACTTTTGAGACCTACAACACAATTTTCAGGACAGCCTTTCTTCCTACGCATGACTTTATGTAAATTAATTTTAAAATGGCTTACCATCGTTAGCATGACTGTGATTATTGGTATTTCAATAACGAGCTACCTTTTTTATGTCAATATAATCAAAGATTTACCTGATGTATCGTCTCTGCGTGATGCCCAATATCAAATGCCTTTTAGCATTTATACTCAAGATAAAGCTTTCATTGCTCGATTTGGCGAAAAAAAACGCACCCCTATTCGTATTCGTAAAATCCCACAAAGCCTGATTAATGCGTTTCTTGCAGCCGAAGACGATCGTTATTACAGCCACCCTGGGGTTGATTACAAAAGTTTAGTCCGTGCTTCAGTACAGTTATTATTAACGGGTAAAAAAACCCAAGGTGCAAGCACCATCACCATGCAGGTGATTCGTAATTTTTTATTAACTCGTGAAAAAACTTACGCCCGAAAACTAAAAGAAATCATTTTGTCTTTGCAAATAGAAGAAACCTTCAGTAAAGAAGAAATTTTAGAGTTATATCTAAATAAAATTTATATGGGACACAGTGCTTATGGCATTGTCGCAGCGGCTGAAGTGTATTATGGTAAAAGTAATTTAGCTGACCTTACCTTAGCTGAACAAGCGATGATTGCTGGATTGCCTAAAGCACCTTCGCTTTATAATCCGATTACCGACCCTGAACGTGCCAAGGAAAGACGGGATTATGTGCTGCAACGGATGGCAACACTGGGCTATGCTCAACCCTCAGCGGTTGCTGTTGCTTTAGATGAACCCGATACCGCTAAACTGCATTGGCAAAAACCCGATATTTCCGCCCCCTATATTGCAGAAATGGTGCGCAAAGAAATGCTGGAAAGATATGGTGAAAATGCCTATACCAGTGGTATGAAAGTTTACACAACGATTAATAAACCTTTTCAAGAAAAAGCCAGTCAAGCGTTACGCGATACGCTACATTTATATGATAAACGGCACGGCATCAGCCATTTGCCTTATCGAACCTTTACCAATGAAAGCGAGTTTCGCAGTATTCCTATCGTTGGAGACACCTACCCTGCCCTGGTTTTAAAAGTTCGAGCAGGAAAAACGCAACTTCGTTTGCAAAATAACACCCAAATCGAAATTCCTACCAGCCGCGTACAATGGCGCAAATCAACCTATCGCTTTGTAAATGCCACGCTACAACCAAATGATATTATTCGAGTAAGAAAAGATGAAACAGGAATCTGGGAATTAAGTCGTGTTCCCAATGTACAAGGCGCGTTTGCTTGTTTGAATCCTCTCAATGGGGCAATTGTTGCAATAGAAGGCGGATTTGATTTTTATGCCAGTTCCTATAACAGGGCTACTCAATCAAAACGACAACCAGGTTCTGGCTTTAAACCGATTATTTACACCACCGCGCTGGAAGATGATTTTAGCGTTGCCAGTATCATCCATGATGCCCCCATTGTGATAACCACTGGCACAGCACGCGATAGAGCGTGGCATCCGCAAAATTACAGCAATCGCTATTACGGCCCAACACCAATCAGAACCGCACTGATTCATTCCAGAAATATTGTCGCCATTCGCTTATTACAAGAACTAGGGCTGGATAAAGCGATTGCCACCGCGATGCGATTTGGATTTGACAGAAGACAACTGCCTTACGGCTTATCTTTAGCACTGGGTAGCGGCTCGGCTTCTCCTTTACAAATGGCAAGAATGTACTCGGTTTTTGCCAATGGCGGTTTTTTAGTCAAGCCTCATCTTATTGAAAAAATTGAAGATTATAAAGGAAATATTGTATTTCAAGCAGACCCTGACAATGCTTGTCCGCTTTGTGTAAATCCTGCACCGCAAGGAAATGCGCCCATTGCCAATGGACATCCTGCCCAGCGCATTATTTCACCTGAAATTGCTTTTTTAATGAATTCATTGCTGCGTGATGTAGTACGACGCGGTACAGCAACCGATGCAAAAGTCTTAGAACGGTCTGATATTGCAGGTAAAACGGGAACAACAAATGACCAAAAAGACGCTTGGTTTAATGGTTTTAGCTCCTATTATGCAGCAACTGCTTGGGTCGGTTTTGACTCTACAAAATCGTTAGGCAGCTCAGAAACAGGCGGCAAAGCTGCTCTGCCGATGTGGATAAATTTTATGCGCTATGCGTTACAAGACAAACCTGATGCACCTATGCAGCAACCTGAGGGCATTATCAAAGCCTCTATTTACAATTCTGACAAAGAAATTACCACGCCCACTGATATTCCAGATGGTCGGTGGGATTATTTTATTCGGGATAAAGTCATTACTAAACACAAAGCAGTGCTGACACACAAACGCACTCATAGCTCATCTTCCTCTTCATCGACAAAAAGAAAAAGTCGCAGCGTTGATAATGACAGGAATAATGGCAATGATGGCGGAACCGAAGCGGGAAGAACCGTAGAACAACTGTTTTAAAAACTTTATTTTTTTATCACAACAAACGACTTAGGCAATAAAAAAAATCTTTCTGTGACGATATCTGAGTGCTCAAATAACGCTTGATACATTTTTTTATCTAGCAACCGCGCACTTTCAACTGTCCGCACCGCCTCACTGACAGTGGTAGCTTTTGGCCAATGCCCTAGTTTAAAATGTAAAACCAACCAGACACGCAATGGCTTTGGTAACCAATGAAAAAAGGGTGTCATACAATGCGGCTCAATCGGAAACCAATAATTAGGAGTTTGTACAAATAATTTTTGCGAAACTCGTGAAATTTCTTCTGCAAACCGCACCATTCGATCCCAGTCACCGACGTGTTCTACAACAGAGTTAGAATGACCAATGTGAAAAGCCTGATCAGCAAAATTTGCCAAATCAGTACCATCAGTTTCGATAAACACAAAATGCTTATCATCTTTCAGCGTTACCGTACCTGGAAAATTCACCAATGTGACACTGATATTGTACTGCTCAAAATAGTCCAATGGCAGAATATTCCAATACTGACGTGTGCCGCCTACATCAATGATAGTTACCTGACCATGCTGTTGATAAACAGACTGAATCATCTCCAACAAAGGCTCAACTCGCCTCAGCCTAAACTTTGAGCCTAACGAAGTTTGACTATCATAATTTGCCAATTTTTTTGCAAATAATTGAGTAATATTCATTACAACCTCTGTCTGGCATGACTTTTCTGTTTAAATTGCACTAAAACACATCAAGAAAAGTCATACTCTCAATAAAATAATACAAAAATAAACTCTGTACATGGCAAAATTTGTCTAAACAGTTGTCAGACTCAATAATCGTGATTTTTGCATCCACTCATTTTTGTCATGTACTTAAAGAATAATGATACCGTAGGTTTGCCTAAAATTATTTTCCAAATCGTTTACGGAATTTATCAACACGACCTGCTGTATCAACAACCCGTTGTTTTCCTGTATAAAAAGGATGGCAAGACGAACAAACCTCTATATGCAAATCTTTTGCTAATACAGAGCCAGTCTCAAATTTGTTGCCACAACCGCAAGTCACGGTAATCTGCTTGTAGTTAGGATGAATTTCTGGTTTCATAATGGTTTCACATTACCCACGATGGGGCTTACATACTTAAAAGGGAACTGTTTATAATACGAGTTCTCTCACAAAACCGCAACCCTCAATTAAAATGCGCATTATCACTTTAAATGCAAACGGAATCCGTTCGGCACAAACAAAAAACTTTTTTTCTTGGATAGAAACCCAAAACGCCGATGTGGTTTGTATTCAAGAAACCAAAGCACAACGCCATCAACTACAAGACAGCGTATTTCATCCACAAGGCTATCACTGCTTTTATCACGATGCGCAAAAAAAAGGCTACAGCGGCGTGGCTTTATATTGCAAAAAACAACCCGATATGGTGACAGAGGGGATTGGCTGGGCAGAGGCTGATTTTGAAGGGCGTTTTATTAAAGCTCAGTGGGGCAATCTGCACGTTATTTCTTTATATTTGCCGTCAGGCTCTTCGAGCGAAGAACGGCAAAATTTTAAATTTAAGTTTCTGGAACAGTTTTTTCCTTATTTACAACAACTTAGTGCAAATGGCGGAGATTATATTATTGCAGGCGATTGGAATATTGCCCATAAAGAAATTGACCTAAAAAATTGGAAGGGCAATCAAAAAAACTCAGGCTTTTTGCCCGAAGAACGCGCTTGGCTAGATAAACTCTTTGCGACAAACCAATGGTTTGATGCGTTTCGCTTAATTAATCAACAACCTGAGCAATACACTTGGTGGTCCAATCGTGGACAAGCGCGGGCTAAAAATGTCGGTTGGCGAATTGATTATCAAATCGTCAGTGCGCTTTTGAAGGGAAAAGTCACCAGTGCCAGCATTTATACCGAACAACGCTTTTCCGACCACGCCCCGTTAATTATTGACTACGATTACCCTTTTTAATTTTAAACACAATCCTCTTGTTTTTTATTAAGCCTCTCGTAAATCGCCGCTATTTCATACTCCAAGCTTTGCAATTTGTGATGCTTAACCACCACGTTGACCTCTGTCTTGCTAAACACCGCATTATTTTCAATCCATTTGGCATTAATTGATCAATATGTTTTAGGATAAAAATAGCGGCAATCACAACAACACAAACAAAGTGTAAAATACTTTTTTTATTTGCCTAACATACGCTTTTAGCATGATGTTTATACCATTGTGTGATGATAATATTCTCCAGCCTTTTTACTAGAGTATTTATAAAAAGGGATGGAGAATTTAAAATTTTAACAATTCAATATAGATAAAATTATTTATCTTATTTTTTAGTCGGTCTTTGCCATGCAGCAATAGAAACCTGTTTACTGCGACTCAAGGTTAATTGCGCCGCTGGTGTATCTTTTGTAATCGTAGAACCTGCGCCAATCGTGGCATTTTTGCCTACCGTCACAGGCGCGACTAATTGCGTATCTGAACCAATAAACGCACCGTCTTCAATAATGGTTTGAAATTTATTCACCCCATCATAATTGCAAGTAATTGTGCCTGCACCAATATTAACGCCACTGCCTACCAAACTATCCCCAATATAGCTTAGATGATTTATTTTACTGCCAATACCCACCGTTGATTTTTTAATTTCAACAAAATTGCCAATATGCACATCATTTGCTAAATTCGCTTCAGGCCTTAAGCGGGCAAACGGCCCTATCCGACAATTTGCCCCGACAATGGCATTTTCAATGATTGAGTTTGCCAATATTTCCACATTTTCCGCAATTACTGCATTTTCAATCCAGCAATTTGCGCCGATTTTAACGTTATCGGCAATTTGATTATCACCTGCAAAAATCACATTCACATCCACTTCAATGTCACGCCCTAATTTTGTAAATGTGCCACGCACATCCACTCGCGCCGGGTCGCGTAATGTTACCCCTAAATCCATTAAGCGATTGACTTGCTCTAATTGAAAAACTCGCTCTAAATGGGCTAATTGCTGGCGATTATTCACCCCTAATACCTCGTCTGCATTTTGCGGCTGCGTTGCCTGAATGGTTAGCCCATCTTGCACTGCCATTTCGATAATATCGGTTAAATAATATTCCTGCTGGGCATTGTTATTACTTAAGCGCGCCAACCAATTTTTTAATTGTCCACCTTGTGTTGCCAAAATCCCTGTATTCACTTCGGTAATTAACATTTGGGCAGCGGTTGCATCTTTTTGTTCCACAATTTTGCAAATATTTTGCTGTTCATTGCGGACAATTCGCCCATACCCTGTTGGATTAGGCAGTGTGACTGTGAGTAATGCCAGTGATTTTTCACTGACATTTGCCAATAAATTATCTAAGGTTACTTTTTTCAACAGTGGTACATCACCGTATAAAATCAATACAATATCCTCTTCATTAAGATAGGACACGGCTTGTTGAACGGCATGACCTGTGCCTAATTGCTGTGCCTGCTCTATCCAAGTGACGTTTAATTGAGCTAATTGCTTTTTAACCAATTCACCGCCATGTCCATAAATTACAAAGATTTGGTTATTTTCCAGTTGCGCACTGGTATCATAAACATGATGCAATAAAGCGCGGTCAGCAATTTTGTGTAACACTTTCGGTAATGCAGAACGCATCCGCGTCCCTTGTCCAGCCGCAAGAATTAAAGTTTTTATTTTCATGGTACGCTCCCTTAAATTTTTACAAAAGTGCGATTATAGCGGGTTCATGTTTCACTAGGTGTGACAATTCCCGCTTTTACTGATTCACTTTTTGATTCTTCCTATCGCGATTAAACTTAAACTCAGTTATTGATTATGAATACATCCACTACCGCACACGGCGGCCAATTACTCAATTTATATTGTGATGAAACTATTCGTCCCCTTGAAATAGGCAAAACCCAAAACTGCCCGACTTGGACGCTGAATCCACGGCAATTATGCGATGTGGAAATGCTGTTAAACGGTGCATTTTCGCCGTTACGCGGTTTTTTAAATCAAGCCGATTACCAAGCTGTTTTAAGCACCATGCGTTTGCAAGATGGCACATTATGGCCCATGCCGATTAATTTGGATGTCAGTGCCGCATTTGCCCAATCCGTTGTGTTAGGTGATAGTATTGCGTTAAAAGACCCTGAAGGTCTGCACATCGCCAATTTAACCATCACCGATTCCTGGCAACCTGATAAATACGCAGAAGCAGAAGCGGTCTTTGCAACAACCCAACCTGAACATCCTGGGGTTGATTATTTACTAAACAGCACAGGGGATTATTATTTGGGTGGCACTTTAACAGGCATTAACGCACCGTTTTATTATGACTTTACCCCCTACCGCCACAGCCCCGCGCAATTACGCGCTTTGTTTGAAGCGTTAAAATGGACTAATGTCATTGCCTTTCAAACACGCAATCCTCTCCACCGCGCTCATGTGATGATGACTCAGACTTTAATGGCACAACATCAAGCCAATTTAGTGATACACAGTGCGGTTGGCGTGACTAAACCGGGGGACATTAATCATTATTGCCGTGTGCGCTGCTATCAAAAAATTCTCACTCACTATCCCCAAAACCGTGTTATTTTAAGTTTGTTTCCATTGGCAATGCGTATGGCAGGCCCGCGTGAGGCAGTGTGGCAAGCGATTATTCGGCAAAATTACGGATTCAGTCACTTTATTGTCGGACGTGATCATGCAGGACCTGGGCGTGATAATCGGGATAAACATTTTTATGCGGTAAAAGCAGCACAAGAACTGGTGTTAAGCTATCAACATGAGTTAAACATCAAAATTTTACCCGCGCCTTTTTTACTATATTCGCCTGCACGCACTGAGTTTTGTGAAGAAAGTCAGTTATTACCCCATGAAGAAGGTTTATATCTTTCAGGTACGCAATTACGCCTGCTTTTACAAAACGGCGACCCCATCCCTGCTTGGTTTGCGTATCCTGAAATCGCAAATGAATTACAGACTTGCTTACCTTCGTGGGCTAAACAAGGCATAACGCTGTTTTTTACAGGATTATCAGGGTCAGGAAAATCCACCCTTGCCAATGGTATTTTAGTGAAATTACAAGAACAAGGAACCCGCACAGCGACCTTACTTGATGGCGATGTGGTGCGAAAAATGCTGTCCAGTGAATTGAATTTTTCCAAAGAACACCGCGATTTGAATATTTTACGCATCGGTTATGTGGCCAGCGAAATTACTAAACACGGTGGCATTGCCATTTGCGCACCGATTGCCCCTTATGCACAAACCAGGCAAAAAGTACGCAAGTTGGTTGAAGCACATGGTTTGTTTTTAGAAATTCACATCGCTACACCGCTGGAAGTCTGCGAAACCCGTGACCGCAAAGGCTTATATGCAATGGCTCGTGCAGGAAAATTGAAAGGTTTCACGGGGATTGATGACCCTTATGAAATCCCTGAAAAACCCGATTTGTGTATAGATACCTCAAAATATTCGGTGGCAGAAGGAATTGATTTGGTACTGACAAAACTTAAAAGCTTAGGCGTTCTTAAGGCTTGACCTCTGAAAACAGCTGGTATTAGAAGTCAAGGTGGAGTTGTTGCCAATTCATGGTGATGACCTCAGTTGTAAGTTTTTTAAAAGAAAAAATAACGGTTAAATTTTAATTAATCCAATAAATTAGTTTCTAAAATCTCAGTAAATTTTCGCAATATACTAATAATTTGCAACAATTCCTCTTTTTCAGTGCAATCATAACTTTTAGAAATAAAATACGACTTCTCTTTTAAAATCATAAAATTCCAAAACTTACCAATCACATACGCCCCATAAATCGGTTTAGCATTTTGATTTAACGCCTGTGCAATCAACATCGCCTCCAGCACTTGTGCAATTGGGCTACCATTGGGGTCGGTTTGGCATTTGTATTCCTGCAAATGAAAAAACGGCTGCTGCGGCATATCCAAAACACCTTTTGCCAGCATAAAATCGGTTTTAACTTTTAAAAAACAATTTTCAACAGTGGCACTGACGGTGCGTTCAAAGTAAGGCTGATAATTTTCATGCGGCGTTAAATGCCCCAGTTTTAAAACAAAAGCGATGAACTGCATTTTCAAGTCTTCTTCTTGCCAAGCGTCAATTTGATTCACCGCATCTGTCCAAATTATGTCGAACAAATACTGCTCTCCGATATTGAGAGAAACGGAAGAATTTAACCATTCCTGCATTAGCGGTGAATCACTGCCCAATACACGCTTTAAACCAAATTGCGTAATAAGTTCGGCTTCGCTGTATTTTTTTGTTTTCTTTAGCATTTTGAGATTTTTATTTATTGAATTAAAAGTTTCATAAAAATTTTTCCACTTTTTCCCATAATTTAATTAAATTTTCCCAACTAGATAAAACACTTACTATTGTTGCGAAAGTAACAACAACAGTTAATAAAAATATCCACTTTTGTAATTTATACATTGCGTAGATATTTTGAACTTCTAAGTAATTAGTAAGGCTATTATCAACAATATCGCAAGATTTTTTTAACAAATCAATTCTATAATTTGCATTAGCTATGAAATTCTCGCTAAAATTAACTTCCATATCAGGGCGATTTAAATCATTAATATTAGAGATAGAATAATTAAGCCCCCCATTATTAGTAACTTCATGCTGTAATCTTTTTAATATTGCAGATAATTTCTTAAGTGTAGAAACATCTCTATTCTTCTTTAATATTTTTGCATCAAATTTAGCAATATAATGAAAAGCTACCTTTCTATGATGTTCCAATAGATTTTGAATATTTTCTAAAATAGACGATATTGCAACTGTTACGGATAGAGAGTCCATTTTAAAAGAACTTAAATAATTATTTTCTTCATCTCCATCCTCAAATTTTGCCAATATATGGTGATTAAAACTATCATCAGAATCTCTTAATCTACAATATGATAGATGAGTGTTCTTATATGAATAAGTAGAAATACCGTAATCACTTAACCATGCTCTATTTTCCTGTATCCATTTTTCTAAGTCTTCTGAATTTTTCGGATTACTTTTTATCTCATATAAATCAATAATAGAATTTGATATATTTAATTGCTGACTTATAGGAACTTGTTTTTTTAACCAGTCTCCAAAGTTAGCAATCAGATTAAATATATGTTTTTGAATAGCATTTTGCGACTCGTTACCAAAACTCATTGAATATCCTGACATATTGTTACGAAATGGAATAAATTCATTCAATATGACGGAATCAAGGTGTTCGGAATTTTGTTTATTTTCCAACTGTTTACTAAAAGATTCCTCTAAATTAAATGTAAAAGATAAACACGCCATAGAAGGCATTATTCTGTGATAGGAAACATGAATTGATTCAACATATTCGGGAATATTTTTAATACAATGAGTTTCTGTGAAAGAACTAAAACCATCTTGTGAATTGTCTTTTATTATGTGTCCAATATTACTCCAACCAGATGCACTAATGCTAGATTCTGAGTTTTTTAAATCGCTTATAAATTTACTAACCTTTTCACTATTCGGAAAAAATTTGCTAACTATTTTTTGTATTATTTGAAACTCCTCAAATTGAAAGGGAACAACAATTCTTATTGCTTTCAATGTAATAGTTGCTTCATCGGGTTTGATTCTTCTTTGAAAATCATTCTGTGCTGATTTTCTTTGATACTCTCGAATAGTTTGTAATTGTTGAATAATTCCTCCTTGAAATTTTGGTAAAACTTCCGCCCAATCAAGATATTTTTTTGACAAAAACTGCCTAATTACTTTACTTCTATTTTTAAACATATCCGCGATTTATAAGTTTTTATAATTTATCTTCAATTGAGCGAAAAAAGCAAAAATGGTTATTTCACCCGCATTCCCGCCACCGCGCCCTCATCAGGACTTAAAATCCACAGCTCTTTTCCACCTGATCCTGCCGCCAACACCATCCCTTCCGACATACCAAACTTCATTTTGCGCGGTTTCAAATTCGCCACCACCACCGTTAATTTGCCTTCTAAATCTTCTGGTGCATAAGCCGATTTAATTCCGGCAAATACTTGGCGGGTTTCATCACCAATATCAACGGTTAATTTCAATAATTTATCCGCGCCTTCAACGTGTTCGGCTTTCACAATTTTGGCAATGCGCAAATCAATTTTCGCAAAATCATCAAATTCGATTTCTGGCGCAATCGGCTCAAATTGTTTGGCTTTTACAACGGGCATTTTTTCTAAATTTTCTTGCGAATCCGCCACAATTGCGGCGATTTTTTCAGGATCAACGCGGGTCATTAACGGTTTAAAATCATTAATTTTATGATTTAACAAAGGTTCGCATAACGAATTATGTTCATTTTCATTGACTTCCCATATTCCTACCTCAAAATTCAGAAAATGTTCCGCATCAGATACCAATTTTGGCAATACTGGCTTCAGATAAATCATTAATACACGAAATAGATTTAACCCCATTGAACAAACTTGATGCAATTCTTGGTCTTTACCCTCTTCTTTCGCAATCAGCCAAGGCTTTTTCTCATCAATATACTGATTGGCTTTGTCTGCTAATGCCATAATCTCGCGCATGGCTTTATTGAATTCGCGATTTTCATAGCATTTAGCAATTTCTTCATTCGCAGTAATAAAGGATTGAAATAACACAGGTTCTGCACACATTGCCGACAATTGATTATCGAAACGTTTGGCAATAAAGCCACTGCAACGGCTGGCAATATTCACCACTTTGCCCACTAAATCGGAATTCACGCGCTGGGTAAAATCGTCGAAATTCAAATCCAAATCATCCACGCCTGCACTCAATTTCGCCGCGAAGTAATAGCGCAAATATTCAGGATTCAAATGATTCAAATAAGTTCGCGCTTGAATAAATGTGCCGCGCGATTTCGACATTTTTTCGCCATTCACGGTTAAAAAGCCATGTGCAAAAATCGCGCTAGGGGTTCTGAAATCTGCACCACTGAGCATCGCCGGCCAAAACAGGGCGTGAAAATAAATAATGTCTTTGCCGATGAAATGATAAAGCTCGGTTTGCGAATCTTTCGCCCAAAAATCGTCAAAATCTAAGCCTTTTTTATCGCAAAAGTTTTTAAAACTTGCCATATAACCAATCGGCGCATCCAGCCACACATAAAAATATTTGCCAGGGGCATCGGGAATTTCAAAGCCAAAATAGGGCGCGTCGCGGGAAATATCCCATTGATTCAAACCGCCATCCAGCCATTCTGCCAATTTATTGGTGACTTCTGGTTGCAAATGTCCGGCGGTTGTCCAGTCTTGTAACATTTGGGTGAAATCTGCCAAATTGAAAAAATAATGCACGGAATCCTTTTCAATCGGTTTTTCACCGGAAATCGCGGACACCGCATTTTTCAAATCGGTCGGCGAATAGGTTGCGCCGCACACTTCGCAGCCATCGCCGTATTGGTCTGCCGCCCCGCATTTGGGACATTCGCCTTTAATGAAACGGTCAGGCAAAAACATTTCTTTTACAGGGTCATAAGCTTGGGTGATTGTTTTTGAGGTAATGTGTCCACCGTCACGCAGTCGTTTGTAAATTAAGCTAGAAAATTCACGGTTTTCCTCAGAATGGGTGCTGTGATAATTGTCAAATACAATGCCAAACTCAGTAAAATCAGCGAGATGTGCTTGATAAGTTTGCGCAATCAGCTCTTCAGGTTTGATGCCTAAACTGTCGGCTTTAAGCATAATCGGCGTGCCATGCGTGTCATCAGCGCAGATGTAATAGCATTCGTGACCGCGCTGTTTTTGAAAGCGTGTCCAGATGTCGGTTTGAATGTATTCGACCAGATGTCCTAAGTGGATGGGTCCGTTGGCGTAAGGCAGTGCGCTGGTGGCAAGAATTTTGCGTGTTGACATAATGGATATACAAAATAAAAAATTAAAAAAGATGCCGCCATTATGGCACAAAAGCCATGCTGCTTCATGTGGTTAGCAAGACAGACTAGGATAAGCGCGTATCAATTCAGTTCAAAAAGCTAACTGCATTTCTTGAAAAAATTAGCCAAACTTGCTACGAAATCTTTTTTTTCAAGCAACATGAATATAAAACCCGTGATAAAAGCTTGTAATTTACAGTCTGCCTAAATTTAATGCGCCTATAACTGAATAGATTTTTTATTTAGCTTAAGCTCATAGTAGAATGGCAATTTTACTGTTGTTTACAAAAAACCAATGACTCCACGCACTGCACAGGTTGAACGCAATACGCTTGAAACCCAAATTCGTTGTACGCTTAATCTTGATGGAATGGGAAAAGCCAATTTTGTGACTGGCGTTCCGTTTCTTGGCCATATGCTTGACCAAGTGGCAAGGCATGGGCTAATTGACCTAGATATTCACTGCGTAGGCGATTTAGCCATTGATGCACATCATACCGTTGAAGATATTGGCATCACGCTAGGGCAAGCCTTTAGCCAAGCTTTGGGCGATAAAAAAGGGCTAACCCGTTACGGTCATAGTTATGTACCTTTAGATGAAGCGTTATCGCGCGTGGTGATTGATTTTTCTGGTCGTCCTGGTTTGTATATGGAGGTGGATTTTCATCGCGCCATGATTGGTTCATTCGATACCGATTTGTTTTATGAATTTTTTCAAGGCTTTGTCAATCACGCTGGCGTATCACTGCACATTGATAATTTAAAAGGCAGAAATGCCCATCATATTGCAGAAACGGTTTTTAAAGCCTTTGGACGCGCTGTGCGGATGGCAATCACGGCTGATTCACGCATGACTGGCATCATGCCTTCTACCAAAGGTTCTTTGTGAAACAAAGCCTTTTATTTTTTCTCTTAAAATTTTACCGCTTATGACTTCAGTTGCTGTTATTGATTACGGAATGGGCAATCTCCATTCAATTGCCAAAGCCTTACAACACGCCGCTCCAAAAGTGACTGTGCAAATTACCGCCGATGCAAAAACAATCCTGCAAGCAGACCGCGTGGTTTTCCCTGGAGTCGGTGCAATTCGTGATTGTATGCACGCTTTACATGAAACGGGTTTAGCTGCTGTGATAAAAGAAGTTGCTTTGCAAAAACCATTATTAGGGATTTGTTTAGGAATGCAGGCTTTGTTAAGTAACAGCGAAGAAAATAATCAGGTCGATTGTTTAAATATTTTGACAGGACAAGTCGTCCATTTTTCACAGCCGTTACTGGATGAATCGGGCAATGTGTTGAAAATTCCGCACATGGGCTGGAATCAAGTCCAACAACAATCCCATCCTTTATGGGAAAACATTGCCCAAAACAGTCGGTTTTATTTTGTGCATAGCTATTATGCTGTGCCAAATGATGCCAATATTATTGCTGCGACCAGTGATTATCCGAATGCTTTTGCTTGTGCGTTAGCGCAAAATAATATTTTTGCCGTGCAGTTTCATCCTGAAAAAAGTCAAACGGTTGGTTTGCAATTGTTACAGAATTTTTTGCATTGGGACGGATTACTATGAGAAACAATAGAACTTTTTTAGAGACCTCATTATGAAAATCATCTCGTTTTTTAACCACAAAGGTGGCGTGAGTAAAACCACATCTACCTATCATTTAGGTTGGATGCTGACTAATAAAAATAAAAAAGTTTTATTAGTGGATACAGATTCCCAATGTAATTTAACTTTAACTGTTATTGGTCAAGATAATTACGAACAATTCGTAAAAGAACAGCCTAATAACAATATTAAATCAGGATTGTCAGCTGCTTTTCAATCAAGACCTGAGCTTATCAAACCTTTAAAATGTGTGCCAGTTAAAGATAATCAAAGTTTATTTTTATTGCCAGGCAGTTTTGAAATTACAGAACATGAAGTACAGTTAGGCGTTTCTTTCCAACTCACTAATACTTTTTCTACACTTAAAAACTTACCAGGTTCTTTTTATTATTTAATTAGAAAAACAGCCGAAGAATTGGGGATAGATATTGTATTAATTGACTTAAATCCGAGTTTAAGTGCCATTAATCAAGCTTTAATTGTTTCATCAGATTACTTTGTGTTGCCAACATCCCCCGATTATTTTTCAGATATGGCAATTCGTTCTATTGCGAGAGTTATGCCTAATTGGGAACGATGGGCGAAACAAGTCCGTCCAATGTTTGAAGATGCAACCTATCCATTACCCATGACAACACCTAAGTTTTTGGGGTACACCGTAAATGACTTTACTATTAATAAAGGAAAAGCTGCAAAAGCTTTCCAAAGTGTAATCGATGAAATTGACCTTACAGTTAGAAAAGAGTTGCTACCTAGTTTTGCTAAAGTGGATATGCTATTACCCTCTGATGCTTACAAAGGGTATTTATTAGCAGATATTCCCAACTTTGCAACTTTAATGGCGCATTATCAAGAATATGGAGTCCCTGTATTTGAACTATCTGATGCGATGATGAAAAAAACTGGCATAGTCTTAGAAAATCAAATAAAAAGACGAGAAAGTTTTAGAGAAAAGTTTTCAAGTTTTGCAGACGAAGTTTTAAGGTTAATGGATTATGCAGAGAGCCATTGAAAAATTTCGCCTTAATATCAAAAGTGTAAAAGAATTAGATAGCCTTTACACCTTGTTAATTAAGAATTATCCGTTATTAGAAGAGCAAGCAGGCGATATATTAAGAGCTGAAGTTGTTTTGGCAGTCAGTGCGTTAGATTGCTTCATTCATGATTTGGTAAAACAAGGGATGGTTGAAACTTATCAAGGAATCAGAACGCCAAGTAAACAATTTGAAGGCTATCAAATTCCAGTTAAGTTTTTAAAACTGATTGAAAATACCGATAATGTAGAAGAAAAATCAGCCTATTTGGAAAATGCGATTAAAGAAATTAATTCTAAAGATAGTTATCAATCGCCTAAAAACATTGATTATATTTTACAATATATCAATATCACCAAAATTTGGCAGAAAGTTTCTGATTTAATGGAAATTAAAGCTGAAGACATAAGAAATGAATTATCTTTGATTATTGATAGGCGCAATAAAATCGCACATGAAGCAGATTACGATACGCTTGGTTTTAAAGCCCCTATTGAACAACAAAATATCAATGATATTGTTCAGTTCATAGCAAAATTTTGCGAATCTATTTACCAGATAGCGCAAACAAATATTACTTAAATTTTACCCCTTAAAAGGTTCTTTATTATGTTGCTCATCCCCGCTATTGATTTAAAAGAAGGTCGTTGTGTTCGCTTGCGCCAAGGTCGTATGGAAGATAATACGGTATTTTCAGATGACCCTGTTGCCGTTGCTGGACGTTGGTATAACGCAGGCGCAAAACGGCTGCATTTAGTTGATTTAGATGGTGCATTCGCTGGAAAACCGAAAAATGCCGAGGTTATTCATCAAATTGCCGCTGCCTATCCTGATTTGCCGATTCAAATCGGCGGTGGGATTCGTGATGAAGAAACCATTGAAGCGTATCTGGAGGCGGGTGTGCAGTACGTTATTATCGGCACAAAGGCGGTTAATACCCCGCATTTTGTCGCGGATGTCGCCTTAGAATTTGCAGGGCATATTATTGTGGGATTAGATGCCAAAGACGGTAAAGTTGCAATTGACGGCTGGTCGAAATTATCGCATCACGATGTGATTGATTTAGCACAAAAATTTGCCGATAACGGTGTTGAGGCGATTATTTATACTGATATTTCCAGAGATGGCATGATGCAAGGCGTGAATGTGGAAGCCACGGCACGATTAGCGCGAGCGATTAAAATTCCAGTGATTGCTTCGGGTGGAATTACCAATATGGATGATATTCATGCGCTTGGTGCAGTGGCACATGAAGGGATTATGGGTGCGATTACGGGTCGAGCGATTTATGAAGGCACATTGGATTTTGCGGAGGCGGAGAAAATCGCTGAGACCTACGCATGAAAAGTTCTGAGGAAATTAAAGACCTTGCTTATTTACGATTAAGCGAAGCCGAAATACTTTGTGAAGCTCAAAAATATGACGGTGCATTTTATTTAGCAGGTTACAGCGTTGAATTAATATTGAAAGCCAAAATATGTCAGCACTGGGATATTGATAATTTATTTAGTGAAGATGTGGCTCTTGACGGTATTTCTAAAAAACTTATTGGTGAGGTCAAAAAAGCCATTCAAATTCACGATTTAAATATATTGTTTATTTATAGTGGGTTAGTTAAAAAATTTCAGCTTGCAAAAGCAAATGAACTCAAGTTAATGGAAACGTATGGATACTTAATGTCTATTTCGATGAGTAATAATCAACGTATACAATGGAGTGAAACAGCACGCTACTTGCCAATAGGTTCTCAAAAAGCAGTAGAAGTTAAGGCATTTATTCAGTTATTAAACGATGAGAATGGGTTATTAAAATGGATAGAGAACAATTAAAGTTAGCATTAGGAAGCTTCAAATCCGCTTGCATGGATAAAGGATATATTGATGCAAATACCCCTGAAGCTTTTGCGTTCGATGAAATTTATCAAGGTATTTTTATCGTTACTGTTTGGGTTAAAAGTGAATGGATTGCGCATCAAGAAAATCCTTTGAATGAACTGATTGATTTGCTTTACGCCTCAACTGAGCCAGAAACGAGGAGAAGTATTTTAACGCTTCGTCTTGCTGAAGATGTTGATTATTCAGATTTTCTAAGGAATGCCGCATGAGCCTTGCCAAACGTATTATTCCCTGTTTAGATGTTGATAACGGTCGCGTTGTGAAAGGCGTGCAGTTTGTCGATATTCGTGACGCAGGAGACCCTGTAGAAATCGCTCGCCGCTACGATAAAGAAGGTGCGGACGAAATCACATTTTTAGACATTACCGCCACTCACCACGAGCGCGATACGATGGTTCACGTCGTGGAACAAGTCGCCAGTGAAGTATTTATTCCATTGACGGTTGGCGGCGGGATTCGCACTTTAGATGATATTCGCACCATGTTAAACGCCGGTGCGGATAAAGTCGGCATTAACAGCGCGGCAGTATTTAGACCTGAGTTTGTGAAAGAAGCGGCTGAACGGTTTGGTTCGCAATGTATCGTAGTCGCGATTGATGCCAAAAAAGTCAGCGCCGAAGGTGAGCCAAATCGCTGGGAAATTTTCACGCACGGTGGACGCAAACCGACTGGCATTGATGCAATTGCGTGGGCTGTGAAAATGGTCGAATTCGGCGCGGGTGAAATTTTATTGACCAGCATGGATAAAGATGGCACGAAATCAGGATTTAATTTGCCGTTGACTCGCGCGGTGAGTGAAGCGGTTTCTGTACCAGTGATTGCTTCTGGTGGGGTGGGGACGCTCGACCATTTAGCCGATGGCATTTTGGAAGGCAAAGCCGATGCGGTATTAGCGGCAAGTATTTTTCATTTTGGGGAATATACCATTCAACAAGCGAAAGAACACATGCGTTCTCGTGGTATTGAAGTGCGATTATAAAATGGCTTATTCTGGTTTCAAGTTAAAAGAATTAAAGCAACAATTCCAATTAGAGGAAAAAGGCATCCGCTTGTTTGCCCAAATTAATCTTGTTGAACCAAGCGATTGGTTAAAACAAACGTTAAAGCAGGGTTTAAAAATGCCACTATTATCGGAAAAAGCCCGTTCCGAGCGCATTGTTTCGCCAATATTGTTTGAATGCTGGGAACAAAATCAAGAATCGTTTGGTATTTATTCGGGTATCAATTTAGAAGCCGATATTGCAAACGGTTTAAATGGCGAATGTGATTTTATTATTGCCGCGCGTGCCGATACTTATACGGTGGAATCGCCGATTTTTATGTTAATTGAGGCAAAAGATAACGATATAAAATCAGGGCTTCCGCAATGTGTGGCGCAAATGTTGGGAGCGCGGCTTTATAATCAAAAAGATGGCAAAGATATTCCAGTGATTTATGGCTGTGTGACCACTGGCGATGATTGGCAGTTTTTGAAATTGCAGGATAATACGATTTATATTGATATTGAGCGTTATTATTTGGATAACGTGCCGCAATTGTTGGGGATTTTGCAGCATATTGTAGATTCTCATAAATTATGAATCCACACGTTAAAAAGAATACTATTGCTCAAGCCAAGAAACAAATATCTTAACGTGGAATTAAGGTGAGATTACAAAAATGAATAAATTATTGATTAGTGGAGTTGTAGCTACGCTTGGTTTTATTGGAAAGTTGTTTATAGATGATTACAAAGAAGAAAAAGCTCGAAAGGATGAACGAGAGGCTCGAAAGATAGAATGGGAAGCTGAACAAAAAAGAATAGAATCGGAACGTATTCGTCTTTTACCCAAAATTACAACATCCTCTAATAATTATATTAAAGGTTATAAAATTGTGAGACACATCAGAATGGTGTCAATAAACGATGAAAGCCGTAAAATAATAGCAGAAGGGAAATTTTTGTTAGCTGTTGAAGAGGCTGGAGGCAATGGCGTAATTAACATGCAAGTTCGTCCTCATCGCGGTGGTTATTTTAGCGTACAAGGCGATGCTGTTTTAATTGAGCCTGTATCAAGTGAAAAAGGCATGAATTAATAAGTTGAGGTGAAACTATGAAGCATTACACAATGTGTGTTGAGTGCGATGAATCCAATCCACAAGATATAGTCTGGGCAAGTGGAGAGCTTACTAATGAGCTTTATGCAATTTGCACTTGTCAACAAGGACATAAAACATTAAGTTCATTAACCCACCATGCTCCAGATATTATTTTTATGTCTGCTGTTAGAGCCTTTCGATACGAATGTTATTCGGAATCGGTTTTAAGTTTTACTGCTGCCCTTGAAAGAACCTTTGAAATATTTTTTAAGGCTTTCTGGATTAAACAAGAAATTAAACAAGAAATAAAGTTTGATATATTAGATGAAATGTGGAAAGAAATGAAAAAGCAGTCAGAAAGGCAATACGGAGCTTTCTGTTTAGCTTATTGCGTAATAACCAAAACAGCATGGAAAACTGATAATAATAAAACAGAATTTCGCAATAAGGTTGTACATCAAGGTTATATAGCAAGCAAATCAGAAACATTGAAATATGCTGAATACATAACAGAAAAATTAGATACTATTATTTCTGTTCTTAATAGTGAGCTTGAAGAAGAATGTAAAAAATTAAATTTTCATAACCAAAAATCTCGTAGTTGCCAGAAATTATTGGATGATAATCCTGATTTAAAATTTTGCGCATCAGGATTGCCATCTTTACTTTGCTGGAATCATTCTGATAGAAGCACAATTACATTTGATGATGTCCTCAAAAAAGCAGAAGAAATCGAAAAAATTTTGGTTTTTTAGGATAATAAAATGAACACCTCCGAATTAATTTATCAAGAAAGCAAAGCCAATAGCGTTGTAGCAGGGAATTGAGGTGAGATTATGAGTAAACAAGATTTTGATGCTTTTATTAATCAAGTTAATCAAAAAACAAATGAGCAAAAAATTAATTGGGATAAAACTCGTGATGAATGGCTAAACTATCTCAGTGGATTCTACAAAACAATAGAAGGCTTTTTAGAGGAATATAAAAAAGCTGGAAAGTTAAGCTACGATTATTCAAAAAAAGAAATTTTTGAAGAATATATTGGTAGTTATTCTGTCGATGTTATGGATATTCAATTAGGCGAGCATAGAGTTAGATTAGAACCCATTGGCACAAATCTTATAGGAGCGCACGGACGAGTTGATTTAATAGGGGCTAATGGCAAAGTTAGGTTTGGATTGGTTAATGAAAACTATTCTGTTCCTTTATATACAAAAGCAACTATCTCTGTCGAAGGTACATCAAAATTAGAAAATCAACAAATAGTTCATATTGAGAAACCTAAACTTGCGTGGAAAATAGCAACGCCGCCCCCTAGAATAAAATATAAAAAGTTAGAACAAGATGTATTTCTGGAGGCTTTACTAGAGGTTATCGGTGGATAAACT
>JFJP01038155.1_pt1 | contig 24350 bp, 14 predicted proteins | sample 431651 | NCBI WGS metagenome assembly JFJP01 (sample SAMN02602958, study PRJNA72255) | Microbial mat metagenome, whole genome shotgun sequencing project. | biome: fresh water; feature: sink hole; material: water; isolation source: purple microbial (photo- and chemosynthetic) mats found in...
GGGCATGTGTTTGACAGAGACCACGATGCCTATTATGGAATTGAATCAAGTGGTTTGTTGAATGGCGATGGAGGTACTGCCTGGACAGGTGCCGCTTTACCTTCTTTGGCAGTTCGCCTCAATAGCTATACACCAGATATTGCTTTGCTGCACATTGGTACGAATGATGCGGATGAAATTGTAACTACCACGGTGGAAAATATAGAAGCGATGATTGATGCCTTAAGGGTGAAAAATCCAAATGTGGTGGTCTTTGTGGCTAAAACGATTACGACTTGGAAAGCCATTAATAGTTATGTATATCTAATTGCTAACGATAAAAATACTGTACAATCACCCGTTATTGCGGTGGATTTAGCAACGGGGTTTATCAATGATCCCAAAAAGGCGGGTACTATGACCTGGGATTGGGTACACCCAAACCCACTAGGGCAAGAGTTTATGGCCAAAGGATGGTTTGCTGCAATAAAAAAACAGCTTGCAGCTATTGAGGTTTACCCAAGCATTTCCAATGGAGAGATAACCATTAAAGCTTCTAAAAATGCATTGGTCCAAATTTACAACACATCTGGTAATATGCTTAAATCAAGCATGTTGGACACAAGTGGAGCTAATAGGCTTAATTTATCGGAATTAAACAATGGTCTGTACATTATCCATATCAATGAAAATGGGAATCATTTTTCTAAAAAAATAATAATTTCTAAATAGTGAATAGCCCTATTTTTTAATTGACCAGAAATACAAAACCAAATGAAATTACGCTTTCAGGTAGCCTTATTGGCACTAATAACATTGGGATACATGCATTCAAAAGCATCCCAAAGACCTTCAGAATTTGTAAATCCCATGATAGGAACGGGTGGACACGGACATACTTTTCCCGGACCCACCCGCCCTTTTGGCATGGTGCAGCTTAGCCCCGACAATAAAAGCATTGCCTCCGAATGGGATTGGAGCTCGGGATATCACATCAGCGACACCACCATTGTGGGCTTTAGTCATACCCACCTAAGCGGCACGGGCGTGGGCGATTTGGGTGATATATTATTGATGCCATTTATTGGCAAAAACCCTTTCCCTGAGAACAACACCGCTACTTATGCCTCCGGGTTTAGTCACGATAACGAAAAAGCATCGGCGGGTTATTATGCCGTATTTTTGAATAAACCGGGCGTAAAAGCGGAGTTGACGGCTACAGAACATGTGGGTTTTCATCGTTACACTTTTCCAAAAAGCAAAGACAGCAAAATAGTTATCGACCTGCTTCACAAAATATATTATGGAAATACAGACGAAGCACAAATAGATTTTGAGAACGACAGTACCATTTCGGGCTACAAAATTATGGGTAGCAGCTGGCAATCACATCGGCGAATTTATTTTAGCATAAAATTATCAAAACCCTTCAGCGCAACACTTACCACAGGCGATAAGATTTCGAGTAATGAAAACCTTGATAATTACGCACTTGGCAACACCTTTTTTCGTCATCGGGGACTAAAATCAGCTATTTCGTTCCAGACCGATGCCAACGAACAAATATTAGTAAAAGTGGCCATTTCGATGGTGAGTGTTAAAAACGCAAAGGAAAACATGAAGGAAATTTCGGACTGGAATTTTGATAAAACGGTGGCCGAAAGCAAGAAAATATGGGATGATGCACTGGCAAAAATACAGGTGGAAGGCACTCAAAAGCAGAAGGAAATATTTTATACAGCACTGTATCACAGCATGATTGCACCCAATGAGATAGCCGACAGCAATGGAGAATACATGGGACCCGATTACAACGTACACACCAGTCCTACTGGAAAGTATTATTCCACCTTTTCGCTTTGGGACACCTACCGGGGCGCGCATCCATTATATACTTTGTTGGTTCCAAAAAAAGATGCCGATATGGTGAGCAGCATGATGCAACATTACCAATACAACGGCTATTTGCCAATATGGACACTCTGGGGAAGCGAAAACCATTGTATGATTGCCAACCACAGCATCCCCGTAATGGTAGATGCTATTTTGAAGGGGCTGTACAACAAGGATTTGGATAAAGTACTGGAAGCCATGGTACAAAGTTCTACCAAAGACCACCCACAGTCGCCGTGGCAGCGTACCAATTACGAAAAACTAGGATATTATCCCTACGAAATGGAACACGAAAGTATTTCCAAAACGCTCGAAAGTGCTTACAACGATTGGTGCGTGGCTCAACTGGCGCTTAAAATTGGAAATAAGGAAGTGTATCAGCGGTTTTCTAAACGGGCTATGAATTACAAAAACCTGTTTCACCCTGGTTTGCAACTGATGGTGCCAAAGGATAAAAATGGAAATTGGAACGCTGATTTCAACCCCGCCAAACTTGGTTCGGGACATGTAACCGAGGGCAATTCATGGCAATATACTTGGTCGGTACAACATGACCCACAAGGATTGATAGCCTTGTTTGGAAGTAAACAAAGCTTTATTACCAAACTGGACAGCACTTTTAACGAAAACAACAGACCAAAAAACCAGGTGTTGGATGTGTCGGGACTCATTGGACAATATGCTCACGGCAACGAACCGAGCCATCATGTGGCCTATTTGTACAATTATGCGGGACAGCCTTGGCGAACCCAATTTATGATAGCCAAAATTCTAAAGGAACAATATAATAATACGCCCGATGGGTTAAGTGGCAATGAAGATTGTGGTCAAATGTCGGCTTGGTATGTGCTCAATGCCATGGGTTTTTATCCACTCAATCCGGCTTCTGGTAATTATGATTTTGGTAGTCCGCTATTTCCAAAAACTGAAATGACTGTTGGCAACAACAAAACATTCAGCGTATTGGCACCAAAAGTTTCTGAAAAAAACATTTATATTCAATCCATCAAATGGAATGGAAAACCGTATAACAAGCTGTATATAAGCTATGCCAACATAATGCAAGGAGGCACATTGGAGTTTGAAATGGGACCTAAGCCGCAGAAAAAATTGGCTGGCTATCAATTTCCCCTAGAATAGTTTCAACTGGTTTATCCGTTATCACTCAAAATTAAAAGGCGCATTAATTCGGATAAATTGTTAGCACCATTTACCCAACATGAAACTAAATAAAAAAAACCATCTCGATAGCTATTCCCTAAATGATGGGACAAGCTGAGATGGTTTCTTTTTTTGCGCCTACAGAAGACTGCAAATCAAAAAAATATTAGTTATCAAACACTTAAAGCTCTTGCTTGCCTTTTCATCAAAGGAGTTTTTGTAAAATAGAATGCATAAATTGCAATAACGACAAAGCAAATAGTTGGTATTAAATAGGAATAATGAACGCCAAATTTATCGGCTATCATACCCTGGATGGGTGGAAAAACAGCACCTCCCACAATAGCAAAATTCAATAAAGCAGAACCTTTTCCGGCAAAAGCCCCTATATCCTCAATGGCCAAACTAAAAATGGTAGGAAACATAATGGATAGAAAAATGCCCAAACTAGCAAGAATATATTCGTTATAGCCAGTTTTGAGAAAAATAACTACCAAATAACAAGCAATCATTAGTACAGCAAAAATGCCCACCAACTTATGCGCTTTTACATATTTCAGAACAAAAACAGCCGACAACCCCATACTAGCCGCAAAAATATAATAGAGTGTGAGGTAGCTGGCAGCCACTTTTTCGGAGAAACCAAGAGACTCTTTGAGGTACGGAATAAAAAAACCAGCCGTACATGACTCGGCACCAACATAAAAAAACATGGCAATAACCCCAAAAAACAAATGTCGGTGACTCACGCTTTCCTTAAATAATTGCGGTACGGAAAACTTGTCTTCTTTCTCTGCTTTAAAAGTGGGCATTTTAGAATAATAAACCAAAATGGCAATCAGAAAAATGATAATTGCCAAGAGAATATACGGAAAATGGAAGCTTATTTCGCCAGAACTTCTGTAAATAAGCGCTGAAGCTACCAGGGGAGTAGCCGCATACCCTATCCTCGAAAAAACTTGTACCAAATTCATTCGAATATGCGCTCCCTCGGGTTTTCCCAATAGGGTTATAAACGGATTGGCAGCTACATTCAACACCGTCATGCCCGCTGATAAAGTAAAAATTGCAGCCAGTACAAACAAGTAAGAATCGTACAATTTGGCGGGGTAAAACAGCGCGCATCCCAGCGAACAAGTAACCAAAGCTACCAATAAACTGACCCTGTAACCATACCTGTGAATCATCCAAGCAATAGGCAGTGGGAAGATAACATAGGTTATATAAAACGATACCTGAATCATGGTGGCCTGCGTATAATTCAGCTTGAAATACTGAATGAGCGATGGCAGTAGGATGTCGTTCATACAGAACATACATCCTACTGTGAAAAACGCCAGGCACAAAAGAATCAGGGGTTTATGTTGATTTTCCATACTGCTCTTTGGGGGTTGTTACAGGTTAGAATCCAACACGATTTCAATATTCAGCAACTTGCACAAATCAACCAACTCGTTGACATAAGTACCATAAACAGCTGCAAAATGTTGCGATTGAACATGGTCTAATACCTGACGAACAGGAACATCGGTATAAAAAGTGATACTAGGCCAAGCCGGAAGTGGCACGCCCATTTCTACCCATTGCGATAGCCTTCTTTGGTTTCGGATAAACAAGCCAAAGTCATACGTCCTTTTTTCATATTGGAACAATGGGCAATACCACCAAGCAAAACGGTAGAGATATTCTTGATTTGTGGTTTTCCTTCAATAAAATCGGACGGACAATAACCATCTTCACCCAGTAAAATCCACTCGGGATGATGCTCGTAATGTTCGATAAAGGTAACTTGTTTGTTGGAGATCCATTTGAGCATCAATTGTGCAACAGAATTTCCTAAGTCATTTTCGTCCACATAAGGATAACCGGCATCAGCAACCAACGACGAAGGTATGGCATGCGTTAAACCCATTTCCAAATCCACTCCATCCACACATTTGTACGAAAAAGTATCAAATTTTTTGTCTTTGCAAATGGCCACCGTTGCCATGTACATTCTCACCGCTTTTTCTACTACCTCATCGGCTGGTTTTCCGAGCGGATATTCCCAATCTTTGGTAACACGTGTAACTTCCTGCTTTACTTCTGCATCCAAGATACCATCCATTTTGCGCTGCAATTGCAACAAATCCATGCTTTCTACTTCAGGCCCAATCATATCACGCAACTTGGTGGGATTAATACCCGTAGAGTAAAGCCCCATATCGTTGTAGCCAATCGTACCCAATCGGGCATATTTCAGCTTTTTCATGGTGTAGGCGGCTTTTGCAAAAGTAAGAATGCCTTCAATATCCATCGGTGCATCGGGCGCATTGAAAAGATATTTGAACTTAATGCCCCATTGTTCCATTGGAAAACGCAATGAGGTAGAGCCTGCTCCAGCAGCTGGAGAAATAAGCGTTCCTTTTTCGCCAAATTTACCTTCGTGGTCGGTAAATCCACCCAAACTATAAAGAATCATGGGTACATTGCGAAACTCGTGCAAAACTCTAAAAACGCCACGAGTATCAATCCAATTGATAATATTGATAAACAAAAAATCCCATTCTTGCGCTTTCAATTCCTGGATAGCGCGCTGTGGCTCTACATCTTCGCCGTAAACGGGACTGGTAATCACCAATTCCAAACCAGCATCAAGAAGTTGCTTTTCGGCACGCTCGCTAATCATTTTCAAATTTCCTGGTTCGTAAAACATGGTTCCGAACGATACATATCCTGCTTTTATCTTTGTCATAATGATTTCCCTTTTCAAAATATATGCTAATAATAAAACTCTGTTATAAATAATGGAATCAAAAGATTGTATTCTAACTAATTATAGAATCACCTTTTGTCCCGTTTTATGTGATTGAAGTGCCGCCGTTAAAAGTAAGTGACTCCAATGCGTCTCTTCGGGAATTAAATTTCTGAAGGCGTCTTTGGCTTCTTTGCTATCTAAATCTTGCATAAAAGCGCCTATCATTTGCTGAAAAGCATCCGAAAATCCAAATTCAAATATTCCGCCGGTAATGGTAGGGATAAATGATTTTGGACCAATGTCGAAGCGTGTCCAACCTTGCTCTTTGCCTGTAGTTTCTAGAATGTAGAATGCTTTGGGGTCGTGAGTAGAAAATTTTACTGAGCCCAAAGTTCCATACACTTCTATAAACCAAGTATTTGTTTGTCCTGGAGCCATGCGTTTGGTTTCCAGCACCAAGGTAAATTCCTTACCCGTTTTAGGGTCGTCGCAGCGGGTAGTAAGCACAGCATTGTCCCATGTTTCACAGGCTACGATGTTTCCTTTGCCGTCGGGACGAGTGGTGGCAATATTTTGTAAATCGGCATACACCGATTTAGGTTTCCAGCCCATACGGAATGGAATATGCTGAGTATGAAGCCCTAGGTCGCCCATGCAGCCATATTCTCCGTTAATATCTATCATCCGTTTCCAATTGATAGGTTTATTCAAATCCATGTCGCTGGCATGATGAAAACCGCTGCGAACTTCCATCAACTGACCGTAAGCACCGCTTTTTATCCAGTCGATAACCCGTTTAGCACCAGGAAAGTAAGGAAATTCCGAACTGCAACGCACCAATAAATCGGGATGTTTTTCTATTTCTTCCAATATCAACACATTGGCAGCCAAATCAATACCAAAAGGTTTTTCGCCCAATAAATGTTTTCCTGCGCGAAGAATATCGATGTACATTTGAGCATGCAAATGATGTGGAACGGCGCAATAAATAGCGTCAATTTTATCGGAAGCAAGCAAATCGTGATAATCGCTAGTTACTACCTCAATCGTTGGAAAGTTGGAAGTAAACCATTCCCTGTCGGACAGGTTTTTTTCGTTGCAAATACCAGTAATTTCGGGAATCACACCATCATCGAGGAGGTGACACCAACGCGCCACAGCACTGCCAAACTCTTTGCCCATAAGCCCAAGACCAATGATGCCAAAACGGATTTTTTTTCTTTCTGCCATGAAAAAACAGTTTAAATTTATTGTTTTAAAAAAAGATACCTATTGATTCAAAGATAAACCAATAGGTATCAAGCAATTTTTTTAAATATGCAGTATTAATTATTAACTATTAATTATTAATTAAAAATACTATCTGTAACCAAATTCTTTTTCCACCTCAGTAATGGCTTCTTCAATAATATCCATACCTTTATTGGCATAAAATTCGTCCATAATTAATGGTGGCGACATACGCAAAATATGTCCAGCTGGAATCCAAGCCAATCCTTTTTTGAAAGCTTTTTGATATACCAATGTGCCTGCTTCTTCAAAAGGTTCTTTGGTAACTTTGTCTTTCACCAATTCTATTCCCAATAAGAAACCTTTTCCTTTTACATCGCCAATAATAGGATGCTCTTCTTTCATTTTCAACATACGTTTCATGAAAAAATCGCCTACCGTGCGTACGTTTTGTAAAATATCTTCTTCTTCAATCACTTCAATTGAAGCCAATGCCGCAGCACAAGCCATAGGATTTCCACCATAACTTGACGATGCTGAGATTTTCTCAAGAGCTTCGCCATATTCTTCTTTCACAACCATAGCCGTAACAGGGAAACCGTTTCCGAAAGATTTTCCGAAAGTTACAATATCAGGAATGGTATCATAATGGTTCAAGGTCAACCATTCGCCGGTACGTCCCATACCCGCCAACACTTCATCGTCGTACAATAGGATTTTGTGCTTATCGCAAAGTTTTCTCAATTTAGGAAAGAAATCTTCAGGTGGAAAAATACTACCTGCCCATCCTTGAGCTGGCTCTAATACAAATGCAGCCACGTTGCCTACTGTTCCTTCTTTGATAAAGGTTTCGTAGAAACTAATGTAGGCATCTGTATCAATTGTGCCGTCAGTTTTTGTCCATAGGGGGCGATAAGGATCAGGACGTGGAACCATGTAAAAACCTGGAGCACGTGTAGCGCCGTAGCTATAAGTTTCGGCACGGTGCATTTGCGCACAGCTTACCGAAGCCATTGTTTTGCCATGAAAATCGCGGAAAGCGGAGATAAATTCTTGTTTTCCTGTAATGGCACGCGCAGCACGAATGGCAGCTTCAACTGCCGCTGTTCCGTCAGAATATAACTGTATGGCATTCAAATTACCAGGTAAAATACCGGCCATTTTTTCCATTAGTTTTTCTTTCACGGGCGTAGTAAAATCATGAGCATTCATCAATCGTTTTGCCCAATAAGAAACTGCTTCCGATATTTTTGGATGACAGTGTCCCAAAGAAGTTACATAAATTCCCGACGAGAAATCGAGGTATTTATTTCCATCCACATCTTTCAACATGATGCCCGAACCTTCGTCGAAGCAAACTGGAAATAATTTAACCTGACCGCTAAGACCTTTCATGTACTTAGTGGTGTTAGCATGCATAATTTTTGACTTTGGTCCCGGAGTTTCCGTAATTAATTTCGGAAGACCTTCGGCACTTTCTTTCCACCAATCTTTTGACATAATAAATAATAAATTAAGTAGTTAGTATATTGATATTCTTTTCTTTATATAAATCTATTCTCTCTTGAGAAATTTCATTGTCGGTAATAATTGTTTCGATTAACGAAAGACCCGAAAAATTAAAATAGGAGTCTTTCTCAATTTTAGACGAGTCGCACAGCAAATAAACTTTACTTGCAGCTTCCGCCATCTTAAGGGTAACCAATGCACTTTTCTCACTATTACTGCTCAATCCATTCGCCAACGAAATTCCGCCAGTACCTATAAATGCTTTATCAGCCTTGTAACGTGCCATCAAGCTTTCGGTCATTGACCCATAAAATGCTTTCAACGAATTGTCTAGCTCACCACCGATGAGATTAACTACAATGTTGGGATAGGGTAATAGTTCTAAAACGATGGGTAACGAATTTGTTATTACCCGAATATTTTTAAATTTGGGCAAAAAACGAGCAAGATAAAATACTGTAGTGCCGCAATCCATATAAATAGTGTCGTTGTCTTCTATCAACGTGGAGGCCAAATTACATAAATTTATCTTCTGCATTTGATGATCCAACGCATTAGTATCAAAACCAATCATTTCCGTAGTGGAATAATTACGTGTCGCACCACCGTGAGTTCGTTTCAGAAGTCCTTGCTTTTCTAGCAAAGTCAAATCTCGACGAGCTGTTATTTCAGAAATACTACATTGACTTACAAGCTCTTGAATACTAACAACTTCATTCTTATCCAATAATTTCAGTATGTGTTTTCTTCGAAATTCTTGCTTCATTGATGAGTTGTAAAAATGTATTATGATTGAATGCCACAAAAATAATCATATTCTATCAATTAATATCAAAACAGCGTATTAATAATTGTTAATCATTTGTATTTAAACATTTTAGTATAGCAGATTATTTTTCTTCAATAAAAAAAAACAATTACCTGCTAATTAAATTTTTAAATTATGTCATCACCACAAAATGCTGATATACTGAGCTTTAACATGTTTTAATGGTGAATGTATATATTAATTACTGACATACTATTGCACAAACCTATAATTCATCTTATCTTTGCCAATCAAAACGAACAAATTCAATCATAAAACAATCATAAAGAAATAAGCATAAAACAATCATAAAACATTTTATACAATTCAACATGAACGGAAAAGATTTAAAATTAGAAAAACTTTTTAGCAAAGGTGAAAATGCAGTTATCGTAGCTATCGACCACGGTATGTTTGACGGACCAATACCTGGAATGATCAACTTAAAAGAAACTGCAAAACTAATAAACCCATGTGTAGATGGTGTATTATTAAGTCCAGGAATGCTTAAACATTTGCGTCCTACCTTCAACTTTAAAGGTGCTCCAATGCCAATATTAAGACTCAACTGGAGTTCGGTTTATTGTTTTCACTGGAATTACAACAACGCTTATACTGTTGTAGCACAAACCGTTGAGCAAGCAGTGGCTAACGGTGCTGAAATCATTTTGGCATCTTTAACTTTGCAAACAGGAAGTGAAGAAACAGATACACGCAATGTGGAAGTGTATAGCAAATTAGTAAACGAAGCTGCAAAATACGGCATACCAGTTATTGGCGAGTATTTTCCAACGCATTCCGACAAACTAACTAAGGAGCAAATGCATGAGCAAGTTTATACTTCTTGTCGTATTTTAAGCGAATTAGGTTGCGATATGATTAAAACTTTCAACACCTACGATTTTCAAAAAGTTACCGAAAGCTGTCCAGTGCCAATTTTTGGACTAGGAGCTGACAAAACTCCACTTCAAGTTCAAGCCCTTCAATTGGCTGTAGAAGAAATTCGTGACGGAGCTCGTGGGGTAGTATTTGGTCGCAATGCCATTCAAGTAAAAAATCCTTTCGATTTTCAAGCTGCGCTTTGCGATGTAGTTAAAAAAGGCATGTCGGCCGAAGAAGCTGTAGCCAAATACAAATTGGTAGATTAAAAAATAAAAGAGAATGGATCTTGGCAGTATTTCATATACAATAGGCGTTGATGTAGGGACTACCTCCATCAAAAGTGTTTTGCTCGATAACAAGGGAGAGCTGATTGCTTCTTCAATGAAAGAATATACACTCGATTCGGGCGCAAACGATACCTGCGAATTAAACCCGGATGTTTATTGGGAAATTACCTGCCAAGTTATTCATGAGTTATTAGAATCATCAGTTGTTTTGCCTGAATTGATAAAAGGTATCGCTTTTTCAAGTCAAGGCGAAACATTGATAGTGGTTGATAAAAATGGGAAACCATTACGAAAAGCCATCGTGTGGCTCGACAATAGATCGGTAAATGAAGCCACCGAAATAGAAAAAGAATTTGGCAATCAGCTAATAATGAATATTACCGGCCAACCCGAAGTGGTGGCTACCTGGCCAGCTACTAAGATATTGTGGTTAAAAAGATTCGAACCGGAAACTTTCAAACACACCTACAAATACTTATTGGTAGAAGATTATTTGATGTATAGAATGACTGGCAAATATGCCACTGAGCATTCCTTGGTATCTTCCACACTGTATTTCGACATCAACACATTAACTTGGTGGAAAGAAATGCTTCTTTTTTTGGGCATCACCGAAAACCAACTACCCGAATTACTCCCCTCTGGCACATCCATTGGCAAAATAACAGAGCAAGCAGCAAAGCAAACTGGATTGGCAAATAATACTGCATGTGTTACTGGAGCTTACGATCATCCAGCTGGCGCTATAGGAGCTGGAAGCATTCAATCGGGCGATGTTACACTAACCATTGGAGCTTCTATGGCCATGTGTGTATCTATGGACAAGCCTGTTACCAATACCGATTTGAAAATTCCATGCCAATGTCATGCTGTCAATGGATTGTATTTTTTATTACCTTACGGACAAACTGCTGGCATGGTTTTAAAATGGTTTAGAGATGAATTTTGCACCGAAGAAATTAGGCTCGGCGCATTGCAAGGCATTGACCCTTATTACTTAATGGTAGCTGAAGCCGAAAAAATTCCGATTGGTGCCGATGGACTTATCATGTTGCCTCACTTGATGGGAGCTGGTTCGCCAGAGTTCAATTCTGAAGCTAAAGGCGTTTTTGCGGGCATTAAAATGGGAATGACAAAAGCACATTTCACCCGTGCCATCCTCGAGTCGGTAGTATGTATGATTCACCGTAACATACAGATTATGATTGAACAAGGGATTTCAATTAGGGAAATAAATGTGTTAGGAGGTGGCTCCAAAAGTACTGCATGGGTACAAATGCTAGCCAATATGACGGGTATCCCTGTAAATACTCTCATGATTTCGGACAATGCAGCCACCGGCGCAGCACTGTTAGCTGGCGTAGGAACTGGAATTTTCAACGGACTGAACGATGCATGTCAGGTTTCGGTAAAAACACAAATACGTTTTGAGCCAGAGAGCACAGCTCAAGAGCAATACAAAAAAGTTTACTCCAAATACATTCAACTTTATCAATCATTGGAATCGTTTTGGTGAACTTGAAAATGCGTGATTTATAGAATTATAAGTTTATAAATCAATAGTTCGTTATAAAAATATTATTTTGAACGCTAACCCGATAGCTATCGGGTCGCAAATGAAACATGCCAATTTATCGGTAGAAAAACAGAAAGTTTTTGTCTCCCGCTTCTCGGGATGTTACATACCGCCAAGACGGCACGTTCCGATTTTCGGAATGTCGAAATACTCAATCGGAATACTTCATTTGTGTTTACTCTTTTGTTTGAAATGAAATTACACCTAGTTAAAATTACGCATTAAGTTTTTATATATAACATAATAGGCCGTTTTATAACGAAGCATTGTAAATAGGACTTTAAATAAATTGTCAAACAAAATACTTTAGCGATAAATAAGACTTTCTACTGTCGAATTTATCGCTTTTTTTTCAAATAATAAAAAAACTATATCAATGAAAACGATCACCCTCATGCGAAAAAAAATCCAGTTGGATGAATCGCCTATTTTATACAATACTCCTTTGAGTGAGCAAGATTTTGAGCAAAACTGGACCACCCATCAAAGCAACTGGAACGTGCTAAACGGCTGGCTGGTAGGTGAAAACAGGGGAAATTGGGCAGGAATGGCTATTCTTAAACACGATTTTCCTGGAAATGTGCTTGTGGAATTTGAAGCCCAAACCATTTTACCTTGTTCGCACGATATAAACGTAATGTGGAATGGCGAGTGGCTAGCAGATAGCGACCAGCGTGGAACGGCTTATGTAGCTGGCCTACAGGGATGGTGGACAGGAAAAGTAGGCATAGAAAAATCGAACGACTACAAATTTATGGTGGGAACGCCATTGTTTGATTTTGAGCCAGGCAAAATATATAAAATTCAAGCCGGAAGCATAGATGGACATTGTTTTATATTGGCCGATGGAAAATTACTGCTGGAGGCAATGGACCCAGAACCAATTGACAATCATAAATTTACGAAAGTTGGTTTTGAGGCTTATTGCACCAAATTACAGATTAGAAACATTGTGATTCGTCAAATTAAGTGGGAAGCGGTAGAAATGAAATACGAACCTGAATTTTAATCCAAAAGAAATATTGACTTAAAAGAATCGATGCATCAATAGTGATTATATTGGTTTCTCTATCATTTCACAAATAAAAAAGAATCTGCTCCCATAAGTCGATTTGTTTTTTTTGACCGCTAATTGAACATACAGATGTATCGGTAGTTGCTATTCAATATCTTTTTTTCCTTCCATCTTAGCAACTTCACCTCTTTGCGCTCAAAGTAAAAGACTTAACGAAATGGACTCAAAAATAGAGACGCAGTTCAATTTTTATATTCTCAAGGACTATAAAATGCACAAAAAATGATTTTAATTGACTACTTTTGTCGAAATATGTTCAAAAATAATTTGTATATCATTTTGTATCAAACTTAACAGGAATTTGAATAAATAAGTGCATAAAAAAATCATTGGATTTGTATCTGCTCAGATTCGTTGATGAATTTTATCATTTTCAATTAACAGATGGTCAAAAGTACTCCATTATTTGGAATGCTATGCCTATAAAAAATTAAATTAAATATGATTAAATTAAATCACCTAAGTGCCTTAATCCTTTTATTAGTAACAATTTCTGCTTACACTTTTTCGCAAGAAACAAAAAAAATTGAATGGTGTACTAATTTCAAAAAAAATTCTCAATTGGCAAAAAAAGAGAAAAAACCAATATTACTGTTTTTTCATGGTTCCGACTGGTGTCCACCTTGCATACTTATGCAAAAAGAGGTATTTTCAAATGCAGAATTTATCAGCTTTGTTTCAGAAAAAATTTTATTTCAGGATGTTGATTTTCCATCAAAGAAAAAATTATCGAAGAAACAATTGGCACATAACGCGGCTTTGAAAAAGAGATTCAACTTACCTAAGGAATTTTCGCAAGGTTTTCCGCAAGTTGTTATTATAGATGCCAATGGCAAAGTATTGTATCAAGAAAAAGGGTATGCTGGCGAAGGAACGCAAAAACTCATAGCTAAAATCACATCAATAATTACACAGTAAAGTCATCTACAAAAAAAACAGCAATGAACCTATTTAAAGCTATTCTAGTCGGAATCACACTCATTACCAACTCATTAACAACAGCAGTTCAATCTGAAGTTAATGAAACAGCATTGCAAGAAACATTGATGTACCACCCCATCCGCATCAACGCCACCGACAGCACCATTCTGCCTTGGCACTCGTCCAATTTGGGTGAATCATACAATTTGGTAATAGAAAAAGTGTGGAATTTTTGGGACACCATGCGCGTAGATATGAATGGTTTGCCCTATTACATGAATCACCAAGTGTGGAGAGCTGACATCAACGATACGCGAGGTGTGGCAGGTTCGCAATTTGAAATGGCGCTCAATTCGTGGCGTTTGTATTACCAGTATTCCGGCAACGAACGGCTCAAAGAAAACATGAAATTTATGGCGGAATATTACCTTAGCCACAGCCTTTCGCCAGCCAGTGCCGTTTGGGCAAACCTGCCTTATCCTTATAATACATGGACATATTCGGGTCAGTACGATGGCGATATGGTGATTGGTAAAAATTACACGCAGCCCGACAAAGCAGGTGCGCTCGGCAACGAATTGGTATATTTATACAAAATGATTGGAACCGGTAGTCACGGACAAACACCTACAGGACGCTACTTGGAAGCAGCCATAAAAATAGCCAATACGCTTGCCAAACAAACAGTTCAGGGAGATTATGAAAACTCACCGCTGCCTTTTAAAGTAAATGCATTGCTCGGAAAACCAGCTAAAGTTTCGGGTAAGAATGTGGATTCTCATGAAATTTCGTACAGCCCTTATACCAGCAATTGGTCGGGGACTATGGAACTGTTTTTGAGCCTGATAGAAATGAGAAAGGGCAATACCGTTGCCTATCAAAAAGCATTCGACACCATGCTGGTGTGGATGAAAAAATACCCGTTGCAGAACAACCGCTGGGGACCGTTTTTTGAGGATATACCCGTGTGGAGCGACACCCAAATTAACGCCATCACTTTCGCCCAATTTATGATGAATCATCCGCAGTATTTTCCCAATTGGAAATCGGAGGTGAAAGGCATTTTTACTTGGGTGTATGGTAATTTGGGAAACAAATCATGGCAAAAGTACGGTGTAACGGTGGTAAACGAACAAACCGCATTTACAGTTCCGGGCAACAGCCACAGCGCACGACAAGCAGCCGCCGAACTCCAATACATATCACTGACAGGCGATAATTCCTACCTGAAAAATGCGGTGCTAAAACTCAACTGGGCTACATACATGGTAGATGTTGACGGTAAAAATCGCTACCCACAAGACGATATTTGGATGTCGGATGGGTACGGCGATTATGTGCGCCACTATTTGCGCGCCATGGCCGCTCGGCCCGAGTTGGCACCTGACAACCAAAACCACATTCTAAGTTCAACTTCCTTTGTTCAATCGGTACAATATGCCAACAATTTTGTCAGTTCCGACCGATTGGAATTGGCTAAAAAAATGTCTAAAAACGCTGTAGTTCAATATCGTACCTACGACAACAAATCGACCGAAACAATACGTCTCACCCAAAAACCTTCGGCTGTGCTGCTCAACAATACCGAGATTCCAGAAGCCTACAAACCTGGAAATGACTCCTGGCAATGGAAAGCATTGGAAAAAGGTGGAGTATTAACCGTGACGCATGTTTCGGGAAATGAAGTTACGGTAGTAGGAAATTAAAAACTGTTTATCGTAACAAATCCAATCAATTGCCCTGCTTTATCTGGATGGCTTAAAGGCTGGGATTTAGCCAAACTTTTTAATTCGTTTTATTTATTAAGCAATTCCAATTTGGCTAAAGCCAACACAATATAAATTCCACTTTATCCTTCAGCTAAAGCAAGAGGCATTTAACATAACAAAATGAGCAGCTTAGCTGAAAATACTCTATTCATTATGAAAACTAAAATAACCAGTATTCTTTTTTTTCTTCTTCTTACTACCTTTACTTACGGGCAACAACTAGAGATCAATCAGTTAAAAACCGATCATCGAACCACGCCGCTTGGGTTCGATAATCCCATTCCTGAATTTAGCTGGATAGTACAATCAACCGAAAGAGGTGCGCTACAAACCGCCTACGAAATTATGGTGGGCACTGACGAAAACAAGTTGCAAAAAGGAGATGGCAATGTGTGGAAATCGGGCAAAATAATGTCCAATACCACTTTTGCTATTGGTTATAAAGGAAAACCGCTGCAATCGTTCACCCGATACTATTGGAAAGTGCGCATTGCCGACCAAAACGGAAAAACAACGGCTTGGAGCCAGCCTACCTGGTTCGAAACCAGCATGATGCGCGCTACCGACTGGACGGCGCAATGGATAACCGACCCAACATCGCTGCCCACCAAAGACGAGGATTTTTACAAAGAAACACCCAACCCATTGCTTCGCAAAACGTTGAGCCTAAAAAATGAAGTGAAATCGGCACGTTTGTATATTGCAGGTTTGGGCTACTCCATTGCTTATATTAATGGTGAGCGGGTGGGCAACAACATGCTGGATATGCCTTGGACACAATATGCCAAACAAATCATTTACAGCACTTTTGATGTAACTGAAATGCTAAAGAAAGGCGATAATGCCGTTGGTGTCATGCTCGGAAATGGCTGGTACAACCCCATGCCCATCAAGCTGTTTACGGAATTTAACGTCAGAGATGCGCTTACCGTAGGCAAACCTTGCCTCAAAGCACAATTGCGAATTACCTACAGCAATGGCAAAACAGAAACCATCGTCACCGACCAAAGTTGGAAAACAGGCGAAGGTCCTATACTAACTAACAGCGTTTATTTGGGCGAAAAATACGATGCCCGCTTGGAGCAAAATGGTTGGAATAAAGTTGGTTTTGATGACAGTAAATGGAAAATAGCAAAATTGGAAAACGGACCAAAAGGTCAACTAATTGCGCAATACATTCCTCCGGTGCGAGCTACAAAAATACTGAAACCAGTGAAAATTACCGAGCCAAAACCAGGCGTTTATCTGTTCGATTTTGGACAAAACTTTGCGGGCGTACCACGTTTGAAAATTACGGGTGCTGCTGGATCTACAGTTGTAATGCGTGGCGGTGAGGATATTCACCCCGACGGAACGCTGAATTATTACACCGTGATAGCCGGAATGTTGAAAGAAATGTGGAACTTGAATGGCGGTCCAGGCTGCCCCAAAGACCCCATAAATACGAATACTTACACTTGCAAAGGCATTGGCGAAGAAGTATTTACACCTGAGTTCACCTTTTCGAGTTTTCGGTATCTAGAGGTGACTGGTTTGCCCACTAAACCTAATTTAGACATGATAGAAGGGGTGCGGATGAATGCCGATTTGCAAGAAACAGGTAGCTTTGAATGCTCCAATGCCATGTTCAACAAAATTCAAGATGTTACCAAATGGACTTTTCTGAGCAATGTGTTCAGTATTCAAAGCGACTGTCCGGCACGCGAAAAACTGGGTTACGGCGCCGATGTGGTAACTACCGCCGAGGCTTATAGCTACAATTACGATATGAGCAGTTTTTACCGCAAAGTGGTGCAAGATTTCGCCAACGATGTGCGCCCCAATGGTGGCATGCCCGAAATAGCACCCAATATTGGTATCAATTCCGAAAGTATGGGCGGCGATACAGGCTCACCGGGCTGGCAACTGGCTTTTCCGTACGGAATGAAAGTGCTGCACGATTTTTATGGCGACATAAGCGAAGTTAAAAAGCACTACGAAATGCTGAAAAGACAGGTGGATTTTATGCATTCGGTAACACCCACACACATTGTAGAAAAATGCATTGCCGACCACGCCAGTTTGGATAAAAAGCCGGTGGCACTTTCGGCTACTGCATTTTATTACCATCATGTGCTTATATTGATAGAGTTTGCCCAAAAGCTGAATAAAACACAAGATGTTGCTACTTATCAGACACTTGCCAATGAAATAAAAACGGCTTTTGTGGCTCGCTTCTTAAAGCCGGGCACAGGTGTTTTCGATATTGGCACACAAGCGGCACAACTTATTGCGCTGAATTACAATTTAGTACCCGAAAAAGAGCGAAGTGCAGCTGTTGACCATTTGTTGCTAGAAATTTTCAACAAGCACAAAGGCCATTTATCCACCGGTATTTTTGCCACCAAGTTCATTTTCGATTTCTTCCGTACCGAAGACCGCAACGATGTGGCCTATACCATTGCCAATCAGCGACAATTTCCGGGCTGGGGAAATATGCTTGCCAACGGCGCTACCACCTTGTACGAAAACTGGAACTATCCCAACCTTGTAGATTCGCAAAATCACCCCATGTTTGGTTCTATTTCCGAATGGTTTTACCGTTCGTTGTTGGGAATTAACCCCCTTGCGCCCGGCTTTAGCAAATTTGAAATCAAACCACAACCAACGGGCGATTTGACTTATGCCAAAGGACATTACGATGCGGTAGTGGGACGAATTGTGAGCGATTGGCACATTGAAGGAACTAAATTTTATCTCAAAGTAAGCATTCCTGCCAACAGCACTGCACGCATTTACATGCCAGCTTTAGAGAAAAATCCAGTGCTCGAAAGTGGAAAACCAGCCGAAAACGCAGTAGGTCTTAAGTTTATTGAACTAAAAAATGGCTACTCGGTGTACGAAGCCGTAGCAGGAAATTATACTTTCGAAGCGAAATATCAGAAGTAAAAAAAACAACATAAACTCCTTTGAATTTTTTCAACATTGCATTTATTCTCCAGCTAAAGCAGGAGGCAATTGAAAGAGTGCGACTAATTGATTCATTGTTAATTATTATGTGATTGATGCGAAGTCCCAAATGTTCAATAGGATAGGCTTTTAAGCCATTCATAAAATAGGATTAAACAGATAGTATCTTTAGCCAATACTATAATACACAATCCCGACGGATATCGTGGATTGGCTAAAGCCAAGGACACATTCTCTTATTTGCCTCCAGCTTATCCACGATAGCTTCCCGACAGCTATCGCTAGGGATGGAGGCAATTGATTGGCAGTGTGCCAATTATGAAGGTTGAAAAAATAGATTTGTGTTTTGATAACAAAATTAATCAGTGAAGAATTTCTATTTACTTGAAAAGAAAATACAGATATAATGTATTGACGAATTAATTCATAACTTCTTTGTTCTTTGTTAAATTGTAATGTTCGGGGTTTTTCAGCAGACCCTAAATATAAAACGATTGATTTTTGCAAGAAAATACCTCCGCTCTTAATGCCTATCCCCCCAAAATATTTATTTGTAGAGGTGCAGAATACCTACCTTTATTGAGTCTCTTTATTTATATAAATAAAACACTATAATTTTACTATTATTATTAGAAAAATAACTATCTTTGAAAGTTACTAAAAAAAGACAATTTTAATGCCAATTTTTAGACCTTAAACCCAATTTTTCTAGTTTTAAATTCAATAAATAGAACGTAAGAATCAAGACAAAACACACAGTACATCATTGTTTTACCATTTATTATATCAGATTTATTCACACTGTAAATATGTAGAACCTTGGAGAAAAAAGGAAGAATATCAAGTTGGTATAGCAAAAGTTAATTGAATACTATCAAGAATAAGTTACAGAATTACGAAACTAAAAATTTAACAAAAAAAACTACTCAGCCCTCCAATTCCATTTTATTGGCAAAAGTGGTACACAACCAAATTAACGATATGAAAGCGAACACACTTTTTCCAGAAGCACTTCCCACGGAATTAGCAGATGTTGAATTTAGCGAAATTTTTCAAATTGATTATCTTCAGCAATTGCAAGATTATTTTTCTTCTACTACTGGCGTGATGTCCGTTCTAACATTTCCAGACGGAATACCTATTACCAAGGTGAGTAATTATTGTGGGAGATGCGGTCAAAAGTCCAAACGGTTGGCCTCCGAAAATGCAGATTGCGAATTGGTTGAAGTCCACAAAGACATCGCACAAAATATCAAACAGTTACCTAACAACAAAATCAATTACAGCTGTGTATTTAGTGGAATATGGAGTAATGGCGTACCCATTATTATACAAGGAAAACACATGGCAACTTGGCTTATAGCCAATACTTCAAAAGTTGTTTTTAATGCTTTGCAACAAATAGAATGTGCAAAAAAGCGAGGCGATAACCATCAAGAAATTGTTCAAAAAATAGCAGAACAACCAGTTTTATCGGAAATGGAGTTTGACCGAATTAACACCATTTTTTTTGGTTTTGTACAAGGCATTGCCACGAGTACCGAAAAAGATTTAAGAATAAAAAAACTCCTTTCTGATCAACAAATTGCAAACGATTTATTGAAAATTAACGAGATGCGTTATCATACCATGCTCGAGTCGTTACAAGAAGGAATAATAGTGGTGCAAGATGGTTTATTGCAGTATTGCAATCCGAAAATAGAAGAGATGTCAGGACGTGTATCAGATGAAATTATTGGGCGTACAGCTTTCGATTTTATTCATCCCGATGATAGAGAGATGGTTAAGGAAAATTTTTCACTTAGAATACAAGGTGTTAATCTTGAACACTTATATAATTTTAGAATAATTAAAAAAAATGGCGATATTGTTTGGGTAGAGATTTCTGTACAAAAAATTGATTGGAATGGAAAAAGTGCAACACTCAATACGCTCACTGACATTACAATACGAAAAGGATTACAAGATGCTTTGGAAGAAAGTGAGGAGAAATTCCGACTGATAGCCGAAAACACATCCGTTGGTATTTTATCTTTAGATGCTCAGGGCAATATGTTATATGCTTCGCCATCGTACTTCCAGCATTTTAGAGGCACCACTATATCCACATGTACTTCCGAAACTATTTATGATAATATTCACCCACAAGATAGGGACGAAGTTTTCAAGAATATATACGCAGCTATCAATTCAAAAAATCAAGGGCTTACTTATGCCTATAGGTCCAAGCTTATTGAAGATGGTTACTTCTGGCGCAAAGATAATGCCAATTTTATTTATGATAGCCAAGGTAATTATGTGAAAGCTTATGTAATATGTCGGGACATTAGCAAGCGAAAACAAGTAGAAGAAGCATTGGCAGAAAGCGAACAAAATCTTGAACTTGCGCAACAAATAGCGAGTATAGGTAGCTGGAACTGGGATAGTAGAACAGATAAATTGACTTTTAGCAAAGAAATGTATCAGGTGCTCGACATTGACCCCCTCACTTTTGATGGTAGTAGAACCGTCTTTGAAGATAGAATACACCCCGAGGATAAAAATCTATTCAACTCCAATGAACTTAATTATTTATGTAATAATAACAGACAATGTCTAACAGTGCGTATTATACATACAAATGGAACGGTACGTAATATTCAAATTACAAGGAAGATAGAGTTTGACGAAGCTAATATACCAATAAAATGTTTTGGCGTAGCGCAGGATATTACCGAAAGAATAATTGCGGAGAAAGAAAAATACGAACTGGAAATGATGCGACAATTGATAGCGCACACCGAGAAAGTGAGGGAGGAAGAACGGCTGGCTATTTCGCGCGATTTGCACGATGATATTGGACAATTGCTTACGGCTGTAAAAATTGATTTGGCGTTAACAAAAAAGCAGACTACCGATGCCAATACTGCTTTGCAGATAGCAGATACTTATAATCTTGTGGATAATACCATCAAAACGGTGCAGCGACTTACATCGCAGCTTAGACCCGTTATTATTGACGATTTGGGACTTTTGGAAGCTATAAAATGGTATGCCAATGATTTTTCGGGACGATATAAAATTGAGTTTAATATAAAAATTGACAAAAAAATAGAGGTTTCGAAAGAAGCGTCTTCCATCGTTTTTCGAATTTTTCAGGAATCATTAACCAACATTGCACGACATGCCAAAGCAACTAAAGTGGATGTGCAATTCAGCAATTTTGGAAATTCATATCAACTTCGCATATCCGACAATGGCATAGGAATAAACCAATTGGATATGGAATCAAAAACAGCTTATGGTTTAATGGGAATGAGAGAGCGGGCCGCATCATTGGGTGGTAGATTTGAAATTATGAAAAAAAAATCTGTTGGTTCGGTGGTCACTTTCATTTTTAAATAAGAAAATTAATAAACACAAACATAAAACTAAGAATCATGGAAACTAAAGATATTTTAATTTGCGATGATCATCAAATCCTTCGTAATGGATTGACTCGCATCCTATGTAGTGCGGACAATAAATTGTTAATATCGGAAGCTGCCACAGCAAACGAAGCATTTAATCTAATGAATTTAAATGATTATAAAATGCTTATACTTGATTTGTCGCTGCCAGATATGGATGGATTAGAAGTTCTGAGAAAAGTGAAAACCGACTGGCCTAAAACTAAGGTGCTCATGTTGAGTATGCGTTCCGAAGCACAATATGCCATAAGATGCCTTCAAATGGGTGCTGCTGGGTATCTAAATAAGGAAGTTGCATCCGATGAACTTATACTGGCAGTAAAAACTATTTTTTCAAACCAAAATTATATTTCCGAATCACAGGTGGTACTTATGACAAAGCATCTTGACAAAACCCAATCTAATTATTCACACGACAATCTTTCGGTGCGCGAATATGAAGTTTTTATCAAGATTGCCGATGGAAAATCAATACAAGAGATAGCTACTGCATCGTTTATTTCGGTGAAAACGGTGAGCACCTACAAGGCGAGAATTTTAAAAAAATTGAATATTAAAACTACCTCAGAACTTGCCAGATACTGCTTTGAAAAAAACCTGATTTAAAAAAAATATCTTTTATCCTACCTTGAAAAGCTGATGTGAATAAAAAACAAAATATTTTTATTCACATCAGCTTTTTTTTATACTCAGACTTCAATCAGCTTATTTTTTTGAATTGGCATCCTTTTGTAGTCATTAGAAAATAAATGAAAAAAACAGGAAAATAAGAAATCGATTGTCCCTCCTCAACAGATTCCTCAACCATATTTTTGGAATTGTGCCAATGCTAATATATTTTAAATTTCTATTTTTTTTATCAAAAGTATTTTGCTGTAGAAAATCGCCTACACGCTTGTAAGCATACACCTACATGCATGTAGTCAAAGTATTGATAATGAGACTAAAATACGGCTATTTAACTTTTTTTGCAGGTCTATTTCAAACATTCTCTTTACCTTTGCCAGCAAAAAAAAAAGAACTTTTTTTCAGATAAAGAAAATGACTTTTGGTTTATTGTAAAATACAACAAAATTAAAAAAAAAAAGAAAAACGCCTGATTTTGCGTTGTGGACTACAGTGCATTAACTCTCGGCGCATTCATGTAAAAAAAAATCAAATGTGTGAATTGTGTAAGTTGCTTCTATAATTATGTAACTTTTAATGGTTTTGAGATATTTATCTTTCAACATTACGGCAATTTACTAAAAATAAAGTGTTAGGTGAAAACCAAACTACTTATTTTTATTTCTGGATAAACTGTTCTTTCTCTTTTCAACAGAAAGTTTTGCAGCTGTCTAAAAGTTAGGATCTTATGACAATTTTAATCTTTTACAACTGCGGGTGCAATCACAAATACAGATGTTTCAATTGTAGTAGGTGGCGCTATTGCAACAAATTTTGATGCTATAAAAAACTGCGAAAGCATACTTGATAATAAAAAATCTCAAACAATATTCAACTATAAATTTTTTCTACTACCAATAAATCGAGCTAGTGCTGCAGATATTAATATTGCGAATACGGGTACTGGTTACCGATGGTCTCAGAATGCAACAGCACTTTTAATTGGAAATCAACAGTCAGAACCCAGGGTAAATGATGGTCTTGAGGTTATATCTTTTGGCTTGAATGGTGATAATATAGAAGAAACGGATCCATCCTTCGAAGCTGCAGGTGTAATCTGGACTACAGCCCAGACTGTTAACTCAAGTGTTGTTTTTATAAATGGAAATTTTGATGATCACGGAAACGGGGTTTTTGAATCAAACTTAACGCTCCAAAAAACAACAGATGGAACAAATTGGGTGGAAACGGGATGGACTGTGTCCCCAGCATACCCATATACTACAGCCGCTTATGGTCAGACTTACACTTTTACTGGCGCGGCAATGACGGGAGTTAAAGGTGTACGGGTTAGTGGTAAAGTAAAGACTGATGCATATATCTCGTGGGAAGCCACCATGAAAGAAGTAAAGGTTTTTATTACTGATCCAGCAATTATAACAAGTAATGCTACTGGAGGTGTTTGGTCGGCTGGTACCACATGGGTGGGTGGCATAGCACCTGTAGCTGGAAATTCGGT